>ERZ808035.183-NODE-183-length-71122-cov-6.204054_pt1 | contig 71122 bp, 53 predicted proteins | sample MGYA00380189_ERZ808035 | MGnify/ENA primary metagenome ERZ808035 (study PRJEB31490, sample SAMN06133407) | mouse gut metagenome | isolation source: M5_1 | host: mice | place: China: Chengdu | collected 2015-05 ... | reverse complement strand
ATCTCAATCTCCTGAGCAAGACAGCTTCACGAACATATTTGTGCAATCTGCCTATGCAAAGTTGACAGAGTACCTTTAGACACCCTAACCGGTATAGGAAATTCCTACGCTTATCCGAGTCCGCGAAGCGAATCTCGCAATCGAACTTGTTCGATTTGTTATTTTGCGAAGCAAATTACTTTTTTTAGTATGACAATAGGTGGCAATTGTTGTCGAGTTACATAAGATATTTGTAGAAAGAGGTGCTTTTTTGTACCTTTTACAAATATTTTGTAAAGGATGTGTTTGAATGAATCAAAATAATCAATGTAACTGCAGTCAGAAGCAGTGTCATCCATCCTGTTGTGAGCGAGGGCCTGCCGGTCCTAAGGGTGATCAGGGGCCTATGGGGCCTCAGGGGATCAAAGGGGATACAGGCTGTCCCGGACCTAAGGGCGACAGAGGCGAACCAGGGCCTATGGGTCCCCAGGGCATTCCGGGTGCACCGGGTGCAAGAGGTCCCAGAGGAAATACAGGTCCGGTAGGACCTACCGGAAATACGGGGCCAAGGGGTTATGCGGGGCCAAGAGGTTACGCGGGTCCACAGGGTATTCAGGGTATCCAGGGTGTTCGTGGCGATATAGGACCGAAAGGTGATCCGGGCTGTGAAGGCCCTAAGGGAGATGTGGGACCACAGGGGCCTGCGGGACCAACGGGTCCGACCGGCCCGGCAGGCCCGCAAGGCGATATTGGGCCGCAGGGAGTCAGAGGTATTCCGGGACCAACCGGCCCTACAGGTCCGACTGGTTCCATGGGACCACAGGGTGTGACAGGACCACAGGGTATTCAAGGTGTGACGGGGCCCATCGGTGTTCAAGGACCGAAAGGCTGTCCGGGAGATGAGGGTCCGACCGGTCCTACGGGAGCGACCGGCGCAACAGGAGCCACCGGAGCGGATGGGGCTACAGGTCCTACCGGCCCGACGGGAGCGACCGGCGCAACAGGAGCCACCGGAGCGGATGGGGCTACAGGACCTACCGGCGCCACGGGAGCGACAGGCGCAACGGGAGCCACCGGAGCAGATGGAGCCACCGGTCCCACGGGTGCAACAGGAGCCACCGGAGCAGATGGAGCCATAGGTCCGACAGGAGCCACCGGAGCAGATGGAGCCACCGGTCCCACGGGTGCAACAGGAGCCACCGGAGCGGATGGGGCTACAGGACCTACCGGAGCGACAGGCGCAACGGGAGCCACAGGTTCAACCGGAGCCACGGGACCAACAGGTCCGACCGGCCCCACTGGTGCTGCGGGTACGGGAGCAATCATTCCTTTTGCATCTGGGCTTCCGGTAACTTTGACAACAATTGCCGGCGGTCTTGCAGGACTTCCAGCCTTTGTTGGATTTGGAAGCAGTGCCCAGGGCCTTACGCTGCTGGGATCTACAATTGATATCACAAATGCCAGCGGAACGCTTTCTAACTTTGCTTTTCAGGTTCCGCGTGCCGGCATCATAACTTCGTTCAGCGCGTTCTTCAGCACAACGGCGGCGCTTTCTCTGGTAGGCTCCACTGTCACTGTAAATGCGCAGATCTATCAGTCTGCAACGCCAAATAATGTATTTTCGCCGATTGCCGGAACATTGATCAGCCTCACGCCTTCACTGTCCGGAATCATATCTGTGGGAACACTGTTAAACGGAGCGCTTACAGGACTCAATATTCCGGTAACGGCTCAAACGCGGCTGATGCTTGTATTCTCAGCGACAGCCAGCGGACTGACATTGATCAATACAGTTGCGGGATACGCAAGCGCCGGCTTAAGCATTAATTAACAAAACAGGATAAAAATAAAAGGCAGAATGCCGTCTTTATGCTTTATAAAGCCCGTAGGTTTCGATACCCGGAACCTACGGGCTTCCTTCGTATGATAGAAAATTCCACTATATATTCGAGTTTGCAAGGTGAATCCTGAACGAGTACGAAAGGAGCTTTGCTTGTTTTTGCACCGGCGGGATGACTGGAAAAGGAGCGGGCTGAACACAGGAGAAGGGAAGGCCGGCCTTTTACATAACTCTGCAAGATTTGGCAAATAATCACATAACCAGCAATACCCTCGAAAACTGTAGAAAACCATAATGAAAATAACGTAAAGTCATTTTTATCGCTGGGGGAAAGGGGAAGAATGGACTCCCTGACGACAGCAGTGTAAAGGGGTGTGAAAGATTATGAAGGTTTCCGGGGGATTAGGAAAGCAAAAGACAGTCTTGTACAGCATCAGAGGAAAATTGCTTGTAAGTTATCTGATTCCGATTATCTTGATTGTGATACTTGGAATCATTTCTTACCGACGGGCTGCCGGGACGATTATAGCCAATTATGAGATGTCAATGGAGAATACCATTGAGAAGACGGCGGAGTATTACGGGCTTATGATGAATAACATTGCAGGCAACTGTAATCAGATCGCCATTAACAATTCGCTCCGGTCTTATTACCGGGGCGCTTATAAAGATGATCCGCTGCAGGAGAAGAAAAATTTCAGGGAACTTAATAAGAGCCTTCTGCGTGATGCTTTTGCAGGTGATTATATCAGCGGGATTTATGCTTTCGGTGAATACGGTAATCCGTGCGTTTCCTATCTGGATGTCAAGAAGCTGGACTATGAGGAGTACAGCGGTACACAGGAAGGACTGGAAATGGCCGGCATGAAAGAACAGGTCGTTTTTGCGGGCTATCATAGAGATCTGGACGGCATGACGGAACACCGTTCGGACGAGTATGCTTTTACTGTAAAAAGGAATATTGTCGATCAGGCATCCAGGCCGGTGGGTGTGGTTGTCATGGATGTGGCGGTGAATACAGTGAAAGAGCCGCTTATGCGGATGGATTTGGGCGAAGGGAATATTTGTGCCCTTGTGTCCGGGGACGGCCGGCAGATTACCAATATGGAACAGGATATTTCCGCGGCTTTTTCCACATTGGGGGCATATCATGAATTTATGGCGGGAAATGAGCAGACCAGTTCTGCTTACATAAAATACGGCGGGCAGACCTATCTTTTACTGCTTTCCCGTGTGGGAGATACGGGATTTACAGTCTGTAATATGATTCCTCAGGCGGTGATCACTGCAAGTCTGAAGGACATCCAGATCGCAACGGTGGTGATCGTGCTCCTGGCGCTGTTTATATCTGTCAGCACCGGAGCAGTGATTTCCACGGGAATCAATTCTTCCATCAAACGGATCAGCAAGGTGATGAAAGCGGTGGCGGAAGGTGATTTGACTGTAGAAGTCAATATGAAGGGACGGGATGAATTTAAAAAACTCGGAGACCATGCCGGTGACATGCTTGTCAACACAAGGGAACTGATTCAGAAAACAAACTATGTTTCAGGCCATGTACTCGCATCGGTGGAGGGTGTGACAGCTACGTCAGGTCAGATGATGGTGACCACCGGGCAGATTAAAGACGCGATCATGGAAGTGAATGCGGGCATCAACCGGCAGAATGAGGAAGTGGAGCACTGTCTGAGTAAGATGGACGAGCTTGCGGTGCAGATCGAGCAGGTGGATGAGGAGACGGAAGGAGCGATCAGACGTGCCAATAAAAGTAAGATGGTGGTGGAAAAGGGAGTATCTGCCATTGACTTGCTGGAAGACAAGGCAAACGAGACTGCAAAAGTGACCGGTCAGGTCATTGACAAGATAGAGTCCCTGGCTGAAGAGACGAAGGCCATTACGGATATCATTGTTTCTATTAAGGGCATTGCATCCAGAACACAGATGCTGTCTCTGAATGCGAGAATCGAGGCGGCCCGGCTGGGGAACATCGGAGACGGTTTCGCAGTGGTGGCGGAGGAAGTCAGGAAGCTTTCCGAGGAGTCTGTCCGTTCGGTGGAGAGGATCGGCGTGATCGTGGACAGGATCCAGAACGGGACGGAGGAGACGGTACTGGTGGCGAGAGAATCCGAGAAGATCGTGGAGGAGCAGGAAACGGCTATGAGCGACACGGTGGAAGCCTTCCATGAGATGAGTGACAGTGTGGACGGGCTTGCCAGGAAGATTGAGAAGATCGCAGGCAATATGCGTAACATGGAGCGGAGCAAAGACAAGACAATGGAGGCGGTGGCCAATATATCGGCGGTTTCCAGACAGACACTGGAATCCACCGGGCAGATGACAGACGCGGCACAGCAGCAGGTGGATGCCGTGAATGAACTGAATGAAGCCACCGGCAGGCTGGGCGAGGAAGCCCGTAAGCTTACCGGTGAGATCAGCAGATTTAAGATTGAGAAGGAGACCGGGGAGACCTCAGTCTGACATCATGGAGCGCATGATCAATTGTGCTTCAGCAGACATTTCTTCGGAAATCTCCCGTCCGGAAAAGGCGGCCTCATTCAGAATGCAGACGAGTCTGTCGGCATGGCCGCCATGGGCCGGCAGAAACCCGTTTTCAACAAACCAGGCGGCCTGCTCTTCGAAGTTTTTGCCGTAGAGAAGTCTGTCCGGCTTCTGCCTGACGGATGCTTTATGGACAAGTTTCCGGTATCGTATCAGCAGTTTCTCGCTGCGGTCTGCAGATCTGTAATGATAGAGGGCCAGTCCTTTCCGAACCAGAAGCCATACCGGTATGGTCAGAAGCAGTATAAGGAAGCCGGATCTTAGGCCGGAAGCGGATGTGTGCAGAACATCTGCTATTGCGGTTCCGGAAGTATCAGTCTGTGTTTCGCCGCCGGTGTTCCCGGGCATTGTCCCGGACCGGAACAGGCCGGCAAACAGATCCCACAGGCTGGCCCGGTTATCTTCCTGCCCTGTGATATAGGGCGTCAGTTCTATGGGATGCCATCCTATATTCTCATCGTAAATTTCTACCCATGCATGGGCGTTGCCGTCCGAGGCATCGTAGGAGACCACCGAACTGCCGGAAAGCAGGGAAGCGCCTTCATAGAAATCGGCAGCGTTTCCGTCAGTCCGTCGGGCATCTTCGGCAATTTCCACAGCATCTATGGCATAACCTTCCACGTACCGGGCGGGGATGCCCATATACCGCAGGATCAGCACGGCAGAGGAGGCGTAATGGGCACAGTAGCCTTTGCGTTTATCTGCGAGAAAATAATTGACGAAGTCTTTTCTTCTGGGAGTGGCGCCGGGACTGAGGGTATAGGGGTATTCCTGCTGAAAATAATCCTGCAGTCTGGTGATGATCTCTTCAGGAGTGCCGGAAAGTCCGGCTTCAGTGCAGAAATTTGCGATAGTTTCCTCGTTTTCTTCCGGTACTGCAAGCCAGCAGGCATTTACGGGAGTCTGGGCGGGATCTTCCGGAGAATCCGTCAGAAGCGGATAAAAGGTATAGGACTGTTCTGTGCCGACCCGGATGATTTTTCGGGTATCCTTAGAGTAATAGGGCAGATAGACTCCTGTCATTGCCGCCACATTTCTGATGTTCATAACGCCTCTTGCATATCCTTCACCGCCGGAAAGAAAGGCATGTTCCAGCCGGTCGGCGGTGTCTGTGTTCCAGCCTTCGGCATAAGCCGTCTCATCCTGAATGCTCCAGCGGTTTTCATAGGGGAGGTACTTGGCACCCACGAAAGTTTTCAGATAGATCCGTTCATAAGTATAGGGTACAAATTCCAGAGTCAGATCAGTCTCATAATCCAGCCGGACGGAGCTTACGCCGCCCAGCCTGCCGTTTACCAGTCCGCCGGTGGAGGGGTAGTAATTGATCAGTCCCATAATGCCCAGCAGATAGAAATTTTCCATGGTATCCATGGTACGCAGCTTTAAGCTGCTGTTTTTTTGCGCTTCCATAAAGGAACTCCGTGGGATCAGCAGACCAGTGACACCTGCGGCAGCGCTGCACAGCAAAACCACAGCAAGCATCGTTCCCAGGGCGGCAGTGCCGGAAAAATTCCCCAGAAGTATATGCTTTTTTGCAGCTCTTTGCAGGACTTTCGCTTTCGGACGGTGGCACAGATACTGATTGTGCCTGAAAATATACACGGTGAGGAGCCCGGCAGCAAAAAGGACTGTGTAGATGCCTGAGGGTTCCAGTTCCAGATAGACGGGGAGAAGCAGGAAGAGTGTGGACGGAACGGCAGCCATCATGTATTTCGTCTTGCGGGAGATCAGGCCGTTGGTGATGATACAGCCGATCAGGGCAAAGAAGCACATGGCGGTGGAGATGGCCAGAGAATGATCGGCCACCTGCTCCACATAACTGACCTGCGCGTCTGAGCCGAAAAAAGCCGCGGCGGAGGCAGCCATATCGTTTAAAATGCCATAGAAACCGCTGCTGATATAGGTGCGCAGGCTTATGCCGGCGTTCAGGACGACAAGAAAGATAAGAATGTACCCTGTATTTTCCCACCAGGCGGCAAGATACAGGGAGGAGCAGTAGAGTGATACAAGAAAGGCTGTCAGGAAAAAGGCCCATTTTGCATAAGAAATATTGAAGGCAGACAGCATTCCTCCAAGGCTGCCCGTGACCATGGCAAATAAAAAGAAAGCGCGGACGAGAAGATTCAGGGCCGTGCTGCCTTTTTCCTGTGCCCGGTCCGGAACGCCGGACAGGAGAATGCCATCGGACAAAAGGATGCTGTCTGTGTGGGGCTTTCTTTTCGGGAACAGAGAATTTATTCTGCTGATTCGTGTGTCGTTAGCCATTGATACAAGTCTCCAACTGTACGGTTTCGTCCCCGCCGGTTATGCACAGATAGCTGTCCAGCCGGGGATAACAGTTTTTCATATACTGCTTCAGTGAACTGCAGGTGCGGGAAGACAGGGGCGCGTGAAAGATTCCGTGATATGCGGCATCCAGTTCTTCCGGGTTGCTGCAGGAATAGCTTTCAAAGGAAAAAAGGGTATTGTTCCAGACAAGGAGGCGGATGGTTCCGGGACTGTCGAGCAGTCTTTTGATCAGGCCATAGCCCTCTGTCAGTAAGCGTTCTGCGCTCTTTTTGGCCGACGGAAATTCCAGAAGCAGTACCTGTTCGCTGCCGGAAAGGGTAACCCGTTCTTTTACCATCAGCTCCCGCTGTCTTGCGGACAGTTTCCAGTGGATGTCTCTCGGACGGTCACCGGGCCGGTAAGTGCGGATGTCGCTGATTTCGCTGTGGTCGTTTCCCTTTTGCCTGCTTTCGGATAATTCTGTTGTACCGGCTCCGGTGACCGGAAGCGGGGATGCCGGCCCGGCATCTGCACCGGGAAGCACACAGAAGCTGCCGGCGGCATTGCACACGGCATAAACGGAAAAAATACCCAGCAGATCCGTGACTGCAAATTTCTGACAGCGAAAAACGATCTGTCCCAGATCAGTCAGGATGAGGGGCATGGGAAACATCTTTCTGCCATGGGGCGGAATGGACAGCACCAGCCTGTGGCTGTCAAAGGTTTCAAAGAAAGAATTGCCGGTCTCAAGAAACCAGGTGCTTCGCAGCGCGCAGAGCCAGCCGGGGTTGTCCATGAAAAAAACAACCCGGTTTTCTTCACCGGTGCGGAGAGCATCCTTTTCTACGGAAACGTATGCTTCTACGCTGAGAGCAAGCCGCCATGCGGTGAAGAAGGAAAAAGGCACAAGAGCGGTGAGAATCATTCCCGTCACCAGGAAAAAATAGCCTCGGAAAATGAGAAACAGGAGAGCATTGACCGCGTAAACGAACAAAAAGGCCGCCAGATGAAAAAAGGAGATACGGATCTGCCGGTCTTTCCTGTCTGTTCTTTTCACATTTTGTTTGTCTCTTGTCATCAGGTGATCCTTCGTGATTCTGCTTTGCGGAGTTTCAAATTCGGGGGATATTCCCGGAAAATACCTGCTTTGCGTAAATTTTTTATTGCAATATGTTACAGCCTGGGGGTCTTTACTGTTTTGTACAAAGTCTCAAGCGCATCTTTTATGTCAGTACCTTCGGTTCTGGCTCTGGCGCTTAAGCGTACCCTGTGGCCGAGCACATCCACGAGCACGCTCTGGATGTCTTTTGCGGTCACGAAGTCTCTTCCGGCCAGTACCGCCATGGCACGGGACATGCGCAGCAGGGCGATGGCGCCGCGGGGGCTGGCACCCTGGGCAAAGAGCGGGCTGTTCCGGGTTTCTTCCACCAGGGAAACCATGTATTCGTAAAGGGCGTCATGGACGAAAATTTCTTCCGTCTGTTTCTGCAGAGCTTTCAGTTCTTCCAGGGAAAGGACAGGGTGGATGTCAGAAAGCTGCTTCCACACTTCGCCTTTTAAAAGCGCCACGGCATCTTCGTGCCCCGGATAGCCCATGGACAGGCGGATGAGAAAACGGTCAAGCTGGGATTCCGGCAGAAGCTGTGTGCCGGAGGAACCGGCAGGATTCTGGGTTGCGATTACGATAAAAGGAACCGGCAGGCGGCGGGTCTCCCCCTCCACGCTGGCCTGACGCTCTTCCATGACTTCCAGAAGGGCGGACTGGGTTTTGGGAGAAGTCCGGTTGATTTCATCAGCCAGAAGCAGATTCGTAAAGACGGCTCCTTCCTGAAATTCAAAAGTGCCTGTGCTGCTGTGGTACATGGAAAAACCCAGCAGGTCACCGGGCAGAACGTCGGGTGTGAACTGCACTCTCCGGTAGTCCAGGGAGAGTACACGGGCGAAGGTGGTGGCGAGGGTGGTCTTTCCCACGCCGGGAATATCTTCCATTAAAATATGCCCGCCGCCAAGGATTGCGGCCAGAACTTTCTCGACGATCGGTTCTTTTCCTTTGATGATACGGTTGACGGATTCTTTCACCAGTGCTGCTTTGTGTTCCGGCATAAGGACCTCCATGCTTCCCCGGTACGGAAACTCTGATCCGCGGGGAGAAAGTAGTATTCCGGGTACGAGTTGCCTGATACATGCCGAAAGTATGCTGTGATACTGCCTGAATAGAAAGGTACAAATATTCTGAAAGCAGAGCAAAACAGTCCGGCTTATGGCATTATCGGATAATATAAGGCTTGATAAAAGTAAGTTCCTGAGGTGCGTCGGGATGGTTTGTGCGGAACAGCATCTGCATTGCCATTCGTTTTCCCAGCAGTCCGGTAGGAACATTGGCCGTGATAATGCGGCCGCGGACATTGGGGTACTCGTCCGTGTTGTCAAAACCTGTCAAAGTGACAGGATGGGGCAGCTTCCGGGAGTTTTCATCCAGATACTGCTGCGCGAAATGGGCTACATAATCGCTGGCACATACAAAGGCGGTAGGCCAGTCGGATAATGAATCAAGAGCGCGGCTGATCTCACCAGCATAGGAAAAAACATCTATGCTATGTGTCAGACAGAATTCCGGACGGATTGGCAGTCCGTTGCGGTCCATACTGTCGCGGTAGCCCAGATAACGTTCTTTGTTGGTCTGGGCGTAATTGATGTCGCCGAGAAAACCGATGTCCGTATGTCCGTCCTGAATGAGCAGATCCGTGATCTCCGACTCGGTGCGGAAACCCTCGATCAGAATCAGATCGCCATGCAGTTTCCGGTCTGTCAGGCTGGGGATGGTGTCAAGAAAGACTTTGGGCCCGGGCAGGTCGTTTACCATGCCCAGAATGACGGGATCGTATACGTTGACCACGGCAATGCCTTCCACGCTGGCCTTGGAAAGGATGGAGGGCAGGACAAAATCTCTGGTGAAGACAGAGGGGACATAGATATACATAAGATTAATGTTATATTCGGAAAGCTCCTGTGCCATACGGTGAATGATTCCTGTCCAGAAGGACGCGGAATCGGGCCTTGACACGATCAGAGCCACGGTATGCTCGGTATGTGCAGACGGATTAACGGCCTGATAAGGGAGCTTGGTATATCCAAGATCCTTTGCTTTGTCAAAAATTAATTCCCGAAGCGAGTCAGATACTCCGGCCTGGTTGTTAAATGCTTTGCTGACGGTGACTCTGGAAATATCCAGGGCGTCTGCAATGTCTTTCATTGTAACTTTTCCCATAGTAACTCCTGAAATCGGCTTTTTGTGCTTGTATTCCGGTGCGGCAGGTGCCGACTTTTTTGTCAATATTGTCCTGTACACCGTGTAAATTTATTTTCTGTATTTGCAATCGTTTGATGCACATTTTTCCTCTTTAGTATAGCACAGTGAAGGAGAAAAAACAAGAAAGATGTTTACATATGTTAATGCTAGAAATGTTTTTGGGAAATGCGGTTAATGATGTAAAAAAGGATGAAAAAAACGGGGTGACTGTACAAATATCCCAATAAATACAATAAATAACTGTGCAATAATACGAAAATATGCCCGCAAAAGATGAAGAAAGTGATAAAATACACAAAAGCATACAAAATAAAGAGCATTTGTTAATGTTTGTAAATGGGGAATGCAAGGGAAAAGCCGAATACACAGCGATTTTAAAGAAAAGTGCACAAAATAATGAGCTTGTTAACTAATCATGATGACAAAAATGTATATTGATGTTGATATATGTTTTAGACAATGTTAATGTAATGTTAACAAAAATAAATAAAATATAAACAAAGGAGGTAAAGAGAATGGAAATGAAAAAGGTGCTTGACAGAGGAAAAGCACGCGCCCCAAAGCCCCGGAAGAAGCGCTGGTCCAAAGATGACACAGAACTTTTTCTGCTTTCACTGCCGACATTGCTGTGGTTTCTGATATTTTCATATCTGCCGATGTTTGGTGTGATCATTGCGTTTAAGGTGTATAAGCTTGCACCCGGCGGACACGGTTTTATTTACAACCTGCTGACCAGTGACTGGGCAGGATTTGGTAACTTTAAGTATTTCTTCACATCCAATTCGTTTACGATGCTGCTGAGAAATACGATCCTCTACAACATAGCGTTCATCATTATCAGTGCCAGTGTGGTGGTAGGCGGCGCGCTGATGCTGAGCAGCATGAGGAACAAGAGAGGCTCCAAAGTGTACCAGACGATGATGTTTTTACCCTACTTTATGTCATGGGTAGTAATCAGCTATTTCGTTTACGCGCTTTTGACACCGGAGAGAGGATACATCAACGGTATCATAACGGCAATGGGCGGCGAGCGGATCATGTGGTATCAGGAAAGCAAGTACTGGCCTTTTATCCTTGTATTTTTGAATACATGGAAAGGTATGGGATACGGCATGGTGCTCTATCTGGCAAGTATTACCGGAATCGATCCGTCCCTGTATGAAGCGGCGGTGATGGACGGAGCAACGAAAGCGCAGCAGGCAAGGCATATTACACTTCCGGCGATCAAACCGGTCTTCATCATGATGCTGATTCTGGATTGCGGCAAGATTTTCAATTCCGATTTCGGATTGTTCTACCAGGTAACCGGGCAGCTTCCGGCATCATTGTATACGACAGCATCGACTTTCGATACATACATTTATAACGCGATTCAGTCTTCCGCACCCATCGGACAGACGGCGGCGGCATCGTTCTTCCAGGCGATCTGCAGCTGTGCAACGATTCTGCTGGCCAACTGGATCGTCAGCAAACTTGACAATGAGAACAGAATCATATAGCAGGAGGTGAGAAACGTGAGTAAAAAGGATAAAAGCGGTCAGTCATTGAATCAGATCAAGACATCTACCAATATCGCATTTAACCTGGTGTTTCTGATTCTGGCGATCATGTGCGTCATTCCGCTGGCGTTTGTTTTTTCCATATCCATAACAGATGAAGCGGTGCTCCGCTCCAATGGGTACCAGCTGATTCCGGAAGCTTTTTCGGCTTCTGCATATGAGTTTTTGTGGAATGAGCGGTTAACGATTTTAAGGGCGGCATTCATGTCCGTGATGGTGACGATCATCGGTACCATTATTTCCATAGCGTTGAACACTTCCATGGGATATGTGGTTTCCAGGAGGTCTTTTAAGCTGAAGACGCTGTATACGTGGCTGATCTTTATACCTATGGTATTTAACGGCGGTATGCTGGCAAGCTACGTAGTGGTAAGCAATATTTTAAAACTGAACAACAGCATCTGGGCATTGATCCTGCCCCTTGCGTGTTCGGCATTCAGCGTGACGATCTGCCGTACATTCTTCAGGACGACAGTACCCGATTCCATCATAGAATCTGCGAAGATCGACGGAGCCGGACAGTTCAGAATCTGGTCACAGATCGTACTGCCGATTTCCAAGCCGGTTATGGCGGCCATCGGAATGTTTGCCGCATTCGGCTACTGGAACGACTGGTTTCAGGCATCTTTGTATGTTCAGGATGCGAAACTGCAGACGCTGCAGTCTTTGCTGAACAAGATGCAGAAAAACATTGAGTATATTGCAAACAATCCATACGGCGGCCTGTCCATGCAGGAATATAAGCTGAATATGCCGACGGAGAGTGTGCGTATGGCAATCGCCATTGTCATCATCGTACCCATTGCGTGTACTTATCCGTTCTTCCAGAAGTACTTTATCTCAGGTCTGACCATCGGTTCGGTGAAAGAGTAGGAAGGTGTAGGAGTCCGGGAAAAACAAATCACGGAAGCGTGATAAAAGAGGATCAGGAAACGGTTACTCAATAAATTGAGAAAACAGCATAAAAAGGAGAGAGATTATGAAATTAAAAAGAGTATTGGCACTGGGCACGGCAGCTATGATGATGTTCGGGGCACTCACGGGATGCGGCGGCGGTACGGATACACCCGCCAGTACGGGAGGCGGTACATCCACAGACGCAGCAGACGGTGGCAGCGAACAGGCCGGCAGTGGTGAGATCGTCAATTTGAAATGGGTTACCATCGGCAACGGTATGCCGACGAATTACGACAGCTGGATCGCAAAGGTAAACGAGTATATCGGGCCGAAGATCGGTGTGAATCTGGAAATGGAAGTTATTTCCTGGGGTGACTGGGATAAGCGCCGTAACATTATCGTAAGTACCAATGAGCCTTTTGACATTATTTTCGGAACAGGCAATAACTACATTGCAGATATCAACCTGGGAGCATATTACGACATTACGGATCTGATCGATGCCAATATGCCCGGTTTGAAAGGGCTGATGCCTGAAAAATACTGGGACGGCGTGAAGGTGAAAGACAGGATCTATGGTGTTCCTACATATAAGGACAGTTCCATATCCAATTACGCGGTATGGGATAAGGAATTAGTGGAGGAGTACAGTCTGGATCTGGCATCTCTTACAGAGATCGAGTCTCTGACACCAACCTTTGAAACACTGAAAGCGGATAAGAATGACTATCCGGTGTATGTCAAGAATGACGGTGTTTACTATATTTTCGACGTATATGATCAGATCGGTGCGGGCACACAGATCCTGGGCGTGAGATATGACGACGCGGATGCAAGAGTGTGCTTTACACTGGAAGAGCCGGATGTCTATTCAGCATTGGAAACATTGCATGAGTGGTATGAGAAAGGAATTATCAATCCGGATGCATCCAGTCTGTCTGAAGCGCGTGTTTATAATATGTGGAGAGTTGCCCAGGGATGGGAAAGCGCAGGCGTTACCGCGTGGGGTCCGCAGATGGGCAAGGAAGTTGTGGTACAGAAGGTCGGTGATACGATTCTTTCCAATGAAACGGTGCGTGGATCCATAAACATGGTTTCCATCAATACAAAGTACCCTGAGAAGTGTCTGCAGTTACTGGATACGGTCAATTCAGATACAAAACTCCGTGACATGTTCTTTTACGGGGAAGAGGGTGTGAACTTCGAGTATACGGATGATGGCAAGGCGCATAAGATCAACAACGAGTGGGCGATGGCCGGCTATACACAGGGAACTTTCTTTACGGTAACACTGGAGGATACGAACGAGACGAACCAGTGGGATGAAGTCAAGGCGCTGAATGAGGCGGCGGTATCTTCTGTGATGTTAGGATTTACTTTCGACGCAACGGCGGTGTCGGATAAGCTGGCAAACTGCCGTGAAATATGGCTGCGTTACCGCAGTGAGGTGATGACCGGTGTGCGTGATCCTGAAACCACGATTCCTGAGATCAAAGAAGAACTGATGAAAGCCGGATGGCAGGATGTCATGGACGAGGCGCAGAGACAGGTTGATGAGTTTATGGGGAAATAAGGAAGGACAGGTGTGACGGCAACATGGCAAAGATTATTGGAAAAGATCTGCCGAATATTCCATGGCAGGAGCCGGGGGACAATGAGAAGCTGCCTGTATGGCGCTATCGGGATAATCCTGTTATAGACAGGTTTGCAACCCGGAATTCCAACAGTATTTTTAACAGCGCGGTGGTTCCCTTGGGGGACGGGTTCGCGGGTGTGTTCCGGTGTGACAGCAGATCGATCAGCATGGATCTGTTTGCGGGATTCAGTAAGGACGGCATCCGGTGGGAGATTTCTGATGAGCCCGTCGTGATGCAGGGGGCGTCTCCGGAGGTGGCAAGGCGGGAGTTCCGCTATGATCCCAGAGTATGCTTTATAGAGGACCGGTATTACATAACGTGGTGCAACGGCTACGAGGGATATCCCACCATTGGATTGGGCTATACTTATGACTTTAAGACTTTTTACCAGATGGAAAATGCTTTCCTGCCGTTCAACCGCAACGGGGTGCTGTTTCCGCGCAAGATACAGGGAAAGTATTATATGCTGAGCCGACCCAGCGATAACGGGCATACACCTTTCGGAGATATTTTTGTGAGTGAAAGCCCGGATCTTAAATACTGGGGACGCCACAGGCTGGTGATGAAGACGATTCCGGGAGACGAATCCGCGTGGCAGTCCACAAAGATCGGTGCGGGAAGCATTCCCATTGAGACGGACGAAGGATGGATTCTGATTTATCACGGCGTGCTCAACACATGTAACGGTTTTGTATACCGGATGGGTTGTGCGCTTCTGGATCTGGAAGAGCCATGGAAGGTAAAGAAGAGAACGAAAAATTATATTTTAGGGCCGCACGAATTATATGAGTGCGTGGGCGATGTTCCGAATGTGGTATTTCCATGTGCGGCGCTGACAGATGCCGCAACGGGAAGAATCGCCATTTATTACGGATGTGCAGACACGGTGACAGGACTGGCATTCACGACTGCAGACCGGCTGATCGCGTATATGGATTAAAGATCCGGCATATACGCAGACCATGGCTGCCGCAAAAAGAAAAATGAACCTTTTCATTTATTTTGCGGCAGCCTTTATTTGACAATATAAAGTATGCTATTTCGGTTTTTCATGTAAAATATGGCAGCGGCCAGGAAATCTGAACTGTTACCGTACATGCAGCCGGAGAAGGAGACAGATATGTATTTTTTAGACAAGAGAGTGAATGTCATTTGTGAAGAATTGAAAAAACTGAAAGTAAAGCAGAAGTTTGACATCGATCAGTGGGACTATAAGGAAGGCAATTACTTCCATCCTGAAGATGCGCAGGCAGACAGTGCGCCGTGGGAAAGTTTTGACTGCCGGAATATGCACTGGTACGGCAAGGACCGCCATTACTGGTTCAAGACTGTCTGGAAAGTTCCGGAAGAACTGGACGGTAAGAGAATGTGGCTTCATGTGGGCACCCAGATTGATGAGTGGGATGATGCCAAGAACCCCCAGTTTCTCCTGTTTGTAAACGGCGAGGCGGTACAGGGCATCGACATGAATCACAGGGATGTGCTCCTGCGCACATCGGCTGCAGCGGGAGAAGAGATCACTCTTGAACTGCAGGCATACAGCGGGACGCTGCATTCAGAGTTCAACCTGATCACCCGGATGCAGGAGATCGACCAGAAGATCGAGAAGCTTTACTATGACCTGTGGGTTCCGCTGGCAGCTTTTTCCAGAATGGAGGAGGATGATAAGAAACGCAAGGATATTCAGGAAATTCTGAATACAACAGTCAATTTTCTGGATCTGCGGACACCTTATTCGGAAGACTTCTACCGGACGCTGGATGAGGCTTCGGAATACATCGATCAGGCGCTGTACTCGGATATGGCGGGCTATAAGGACGTAATCGCAACCTGCATCGGCCATACCCATATTGATGTGGCATGGTGGTGGACCGTGGAGCAGACCAGGGAAAAAGTGGGGCGGAGTTTTGCCACGGTTCTGAAGCTGATGGAGGAATATCCGAATTACAAATTCATGTCCAGCCAGCCGCAGTTATATGCCTTTTTGAAAGAGCGCTATCCTGAGATTTACGAGAAGGTGAAGGAGCGGATCAAAGAAGGACGCTGGGAGGCGGAAGGAGGCATGTGGCTGGAAGCCGACTGTAACCTGACTTCCGGAGAGTCTCTCGTGAGACAGTTCCTGCACGGCAAGCGTTTCTTTAAAGAAGAGTTCGGCGTGGACAATAAGATCCTGTGGCTGCCTGATGTGTTCGGGTACTCCGGGGCTTTGCCGCAGATCATGAAAAAGTGCGGAATCGAGTATTTCATGACCACCAAACTGGCATGGAACCAGTTCAACAAGATTCCCTATGACACGATGATGTGGCGCGGAATCGACGGATCAGAAGTTCTGACTCATCTGATCACCACGCTTGGGGTGAGCCAGCCGATCAAAGATTTCTTTACGACTTACAACGGAATGCTGCACCCGGATTCTATCATGGGCGGCTGGATGCGCTATCAGAATAAGGATATCAATAACGATATTCTGGTTTCCTACGGTTACGGAGACGGCGGCGGCGGCCCTACCAGAGAGATGATTGAGACATCCATCCGTATGGAAAAGGGCGTAAAAGGGATTCCCATGGTACGGCAGGAGTTTGCACGCACCTATTTTGACGAGTTGAAAGAACGGGTGGGAGGCCATAAGAGACTTCCGGTATGGGAAGGCGAATTTTATTTCGAGTACCACAGGGGCACGCTTACGTCCATGGCCAGAAACAAACGTTCCAACCGTAAATCGGAACTGGGACTGATGGATCTGGAACTGCTCAGTGTGCTGACGACACAGGAAATGGGTTATCCGGAACAGGAACTGGATGCAATGTGGAAGCTGGTGCTGTTGAACCAGTTCCATGATACCCTTCCGGGATCCGCCATCCATGAAGTATATGAGGTGACGAAAGAGGAATACGCACAGCTTGCAAAACAGCTTGCGGATATAAGTGATGAGCGCAGGCGGAGCATTGCCGGAACGGGAGAGGCGGTAACGGTCTTTAATCCGACGGGCGGCGTGAGAGCGGATGTGGTGGAACTGGGCGCATTCGAGGGAGAGGCGCTTACCGACGAGGCGGGCAATGTATATCCGGTACAGAAGACGAAGACCGGCAGTGTTGTATTCCTGAAGAACCTGCCCTCCAAAGGCTATCAGTCCTTCCTGCCTGCAAAAGCACAGGAGACGGAAAATCCGTTCAGCTTAAACGGCGACAGAGAATTACAGACGCCTTTCTATACCGTAAAGCTCAATGAAGGCGGTATGTTTACGAGCATTTATGACAAAGAAAATGACAGGGAAGTGATCCAGCCGGGAGAGCAGGCAAACCTGCTTCGGATGTACGAGGATAAACCCATCTATTTCGATAATTGGGATATTGATATTTTCTATACCGAGAAATTCTGGGATGTGGACCAGGTGGAACGGATGGAATGGACGGAACTTGGGCCGGTCCGCGCAGTCCTTGAGATCGAGCGTAAGGTATCCAATTCCACTTTCAGCCAGAAGATCATGTTCTATGCGGAAAGCCGCAGGATTGACTTTGTCACTCACGTGGACTGGAAAGAACATCAGACGTTGTTGAAAGTGCATTTCCCGGTGGCAGTACACACGGATGAAGCATCTTTTGATATCCAGTTCGGAAGCCTGACGAGAAAGACACACCGGAATACAAGCTGGGATGTGGCGCGGTTTGAGAGCTGCGGACAGAAGTGGATGGATCTGTCAGAGGGACATTACGGTGTATCCATGTTAAACGACTGTAAATACGGACATTCCGTTAAGGATTCCAACATGGCACTGACGCTGATCAAGTCGGGAATAGAGCCGAATCCGACAGCCGATCAGGAAGAGCATGATTTCACCTATGCGATCTATCCTCATAAAGAAGGATGGAGGGCAGCAGGAACGGTAGAAGAGTCTTACAAGCTGAACCAGCCGCTGACGGCAGTGACAGGCACAAAGAGCGGGCAGTGCTTCTCCTTTGCGTCAGCAGCGCATCCGAATGTGATTCTGGAAACGATCAAACGGGCTGAGAACGGTGAGGGAACGGTGATTCGTCTGTATGAGTCGGAGAACGCTTATACGAAGACGAAACTGACAGTGAACACGGCATTTGAGAAGGCGTATATCTGTAATCTGCTGGAAGAGGCCGAGACCGAGGCGGCCGTGTCGGGCAACACCATCGACGTTGTATTAAAGCCTTATGAGGTTGTGACGGTTTTATTGAAGTAAAATCGCATACAGAACGATGTTACTTGCGGAATAGTGCCAGGCTGAACTGTTACGGAAGTTGTACAATAGCAGCGCAGAGATAATAGAATAACAGCGCAGAAATGAGGTAAAAGATGAGAAAGAAGTGGTTGGAAAAAGGATGTGCCGTGCTGCTTGGTGCTGCCATGACGACCGGGTTGACGGCGTGTGGCGGTACACAGGGAGCGGTGCAGGAAACAGGACAGGAGCAGGAGGCTGCTCAGGAGGAACAGGCTGATCCGGCAGAGACGGAGGCGGCAGAGGGAACAGAGGAAGCAGAAGAAGCATCCCGGTATTCTATTACGGAAGAAAACGACAATCAGGAGCTTACCATGAATCGTCAGCCGGAGGCTTCCTACTGGTTTCCGGCAGGCCTGCTGGAATGGAATGCAGCCGAGGATGAAGATCTTATATTCAATGTGAGCACTGTTCCGTTAAAGGAACGGGTAGATACAGCGGACCTTGAGACGGTGAACGGGACACAGAATAAGGATACCAGAAGCATGGCGATTTCGATCATGAATGGAAGCACCAGCGGCAATTCACCCCATGGTTTAAATAAGATGAATGCGAACGCTTTTTCTTACTGGCAGTATGTGGATCTGCTTGTATACTGGGGCGGTTCTTCGGGGGAGGGACTGATCGTGGCGCCCAGTGCAGATGTGGTGGACGCAGGACACAAGAACGGTGTTCCGGTGATCGGAACGGTATTTATGCCCCAGACTGCCCACGGCGGAAAGATGCAGTGGCTGGAAGATCTTCTTCAGAAAGAAGAGGACGGAAGCTATCCGGTGGCGGATAAACTGATTGAAGTTGCGAAGACCTACGGGTTTGACGGATGGTTCATGAACCAGGAGACGGAAGGAACGGACGAAGAGCCGCTGACAGCGGATCATGCGGCACGGATGCAGGAATTCCTTTCTTATTATAAAGCGCAGGCACCGGAACTGGAACTGATCTACTATGATTCCATGACGGTAGACGGTGAGATGGACTGGCAGAATGCACTGACAGACAAGAACGCCGCATTCCTGAAAACGGAAGACGGAGCGGACGTGGCGGATGATATGTTCTTAAATTTCTGGTGGACCACAGAAAAGCTGGCACCGGAAGAACTGTTAAAGTCTTCCGCAGAACTGGCGGCAGAAAAGCAGATTGATCCCTACAGCCTGTATGCTGGTGTTGATCTGCAGAGCAACGGATACGCAACGCCCATTGACTGGAGTCTGTTTGAGAATCCGGCCGGCGGAACTTATACATCCTTAGGACTTTACTGTCCCAGCTGGGCGTATTTTTCAGCGGAGACCGTGCAGGATTTCTGGAAACAGGAGAATAAGCTCTGGGTTAATGCAAAGGGAGATCCGTCGGCAGAGGTACAGCCCGCGGATAATACGGAATGGCGCGGCGTTTCCACTTATGTGGTAGAGCGCACGGCGCTTACAAGCCTTCCTTTTGTGACGAATTTCTCTACAGGAAACGGTTACGGTTTTTATAAAAACGGAGAACTGATCAGTATGCTTGACTGGAACAACCGGAGTATATCCGACGTTCTTCCTACATACCGTTACATGATAAAGAACGGAGAAGGAAATAACCTTGCGGCAGACCTGGATGTGGGTGATGCTTATTACGGCGGTAACAGCCTGATTCTGCGTGGCGCGATGAAGGCGGGCGTGGAATCTGAGATCAGGCTCTACAGTGCGGCGCTGCCGGTGGCAGACCAGATGATCTTTACCACAGCGGCGAAGACAAGGGGCGGAGAGATCGCTCTGGACGCAGTGATCACCACACAGGACGGTGCAGAGACGGTTCTGCCGGGAGACAAAAAAGCCGGAGAAGAGTGGACGGTGATAAGTTATGATATGTCATCCCTTTCCGGAAAGACAATTAAAACGATCTCTTACCGTTTGTGTTCCGATGCGGATGTGAACGGACTGCAGTTCAGATTCGGTAATATTACCATGGCGGAGCGGGGCAAAGAAGAGAGTGCTTCCGTGAGCAATGTGCAGGTACTGGACAGCGAATTTGATGAAGACGGCATGTATGCAGGCGTGCGTCTTGCGTGGGATTCAGATGCAGAGACGGATTATTATGAGATATACAGGATCAATCAGGATCAGACCAGGTCATTGCTGGGTGTTTCCAATACCACAAGCTTTTATGTCAATACGCTGCCCCGCACGGATGAGACAAATCAGTCAGTCTTTGAGATCATGCCTGTGAATGCGCTTCTGGAAGAAGGGAGCAGCGCGCAGGTGACTATGGAATGGCCGGATAACAGTCTGCCGAAGGCGGCTTTTACGGCGGATAAGACGCTGGTAGCACCGGGAGAGTCTGTTACGTTTACCAGTCTGTGTTCCCAGAATACGGAGAAGGTGACGTGGAGTATCACCGGAGCGGACACGGAAACGGCGGAAGGAAACGAAGTAACTGTCACCTATCCGGCGGAAGGTGTATATACAGTGGCTGTCAAGGCGGAAAACTCATCAGGCAGCAGTGAAGCAGTGCAAGAAAGTTATATGATCGTAACCGAAAAGGCGGCGGATGGCCTTGTACTTCTTTCTCAGAACGCACCTGCAGAGGCAGATGCCTATGTGAATGATAATGAAGCGCCGCAGTTTGCGGTTGATGGTGACGTGACGAAGAAATGGTGTGCCACAGGAGGCGCGCCTCATGAGATCACACTGGATCTGGGAGAGGTCAGAACCGTCAGCGCGGTGGACGTTTACCATGCCGAGGCAGGCGGCGAGAGTCCGGATATGAATACCAAGTCTTACGCAGTCTGTGTCAGCGAAGACGGTGCGGCATTCGAGGAAGTCAGAACTGTGACCAGGAATACGGCAGGCACCACGCATGATACTTTTGCGCCGGTAAACGCCAGATTCGTGAAGCTGGTGGTAAATAAACCCACTCAGGGAAGCGACAGTGCGGCCCGTATTTATGAAGTGGAAGTCTACGGACTGGAAGAGCCCATGGAGTAAGGAATGGTATGTAAGAAAGAAAAGACTGCCCTTGAATCTGATTTCGGCAGAACAGACATTAAGAGCGGCATGGGCTGTTAAAGAATGATCCGGAAAAGGGGCCTGAGCAGGTATGTTCAGGCTTCTTTTCCGGTTGAACCGGCAATGCTGCCGCAGCCATTTATGGGCACAAAGTACCAGAGAGAAGCATATTGATTTTTGGGAAGAAGGAAGGTATACTCATTGCGGTTCTATATTTTACATACCGGAGGTATTTTGTGATGAAAATCAGGATGAAAATGATTATCTGTTTTTCTGCAATCTGCATCGGATGTATGCTGATTGCTATGTTGAGTGCTCTGACACTGACACGAAAGCGTTTCAACTCAATGAATGATCTGCAGGCTAAGACAGCGGCAGACTTTTATGCATCGGAAATCGAGACATGGCTGGAACAAAAGACTTCTATTGTGGATGCGGCAGTTGTGTATATGGAATCGCTGGAGGAACTGGATGAGGATGCAGTCGTGGATTATCTCGAAGGGCTGCTGCAGTCTGGTGAGGGGATCACGGATGTTTTTGCAGCCTTTACCGACCGCACGTTTTTGGACGGAAGCCGGTTGGAAATGGGAGCCGACTGGGATTACACAGGATATCCCTGGTATACAGAGGCGCTGGCGTCTGATGGAAAAGTTTTATGCACGCCCTATATGGACGGCCAGATGGTGGTGCCTGTTTCCAGAAAATTTACCTGTAAGAACGGGGATGAGGGTGTGATCGGCATGAGCCTGCAGCTGGGGACGCTGTTTGAGGCAATCAATGAGGTGTCCGGCAGCACTGACGGCAGCTATGTTTTTATGTCGGGATCATGGATCAGGCTATCCAGGAACTGCGCGGCCGACTGAATCAGATCGTGCAGCATATGGTAGATGCAGCCGATTCGTTAAAGAGCCAGTTCTACAATGTGCGAAGCTCGGTACAAAGCTCAACGGATGACAACAGCTCGATTAAAGGAACCCTGGAACAGATTGTTGCGGCGATCAATGATGTTGCCCAGCATACACTGCAGGCGAATGAGAATCTGACAGAGTTTGCGGAGGATCTTTCCAGTGTTGCGGAGCGTATGGAGCGCATGAACGGTGTAGCGGCTTCGGCGGTGGGGCAGTGCCGTGACGGTATGGATACCGTGGAACTGCTTTCACAGAAGATCGACCAGAGCCGAGAATTACAGACGGTTACTTCGGAAACAGCTGGTATGCTGTCTCAGAAATCTTTTTCGATTGACGGAATCAGCAAGACGATCGGCGAGATTGCCAGCCAGACCTCCTTACTTGCCCTGAATGCTTCCATCGAGGCGGCAAGAGCGGGAGCGGCCGGAAGAGGCTTTGCCGTAGTAGCCGAGGAAATCGGTATGCTTGCGGCCCAGACTGCATCTGCCACGGGAGACATTAATCAGATCATTGCAGAAATTCAGCAGGGGATCAAAGATGTCAGCGGCCAGATCAGTCAGATGCAGAACAATACGATAGACTGCATAAGTGTAATGGAAGATACGCAGGGAGTATTCCAGAAGATCAGCGGGAATATTTCCGTCATGGGAAATGACATAAACGAACTTGAAGAGGCGGTAGACAGTTTGAACCGCAATAAGGACGGGATCGTTGACAGATTCTGCAGTATTTCAAGCGAGACGCAGGAATTGACGGCGGCCAGCCAGGAAGTCAATGGACGTGTGGAAGACCAGGGTGTTGAGATGGACCGCATCAACGATGCCATGACAGAGCTTCGTGAGGTGGTGGACCGTTTGTATGGTATTATTGAAGAATTCCATGTGTAGTGTACACAGGGAAAACGCGCCGGATATGATCCCCGGATGGCAGCAGCTGTCCGGGGATTTTGTTGTCCGGGAAGAAATCTGGTGAGACGGACTTGTGTGGACTGTGTTTGTGGAGGGGCGGTCAGGCGGCACGACTTTCCGGAGAAGGCTTTTGCGAATAAAAGTATTTCTCAAAATATGTGATATGAGGTATAATAAAAAATAATACATTTCACAGACGGGACTGAGGCAGGAGATCTGTCCCGGTGTGAAAACGGATAGGATTGCAGATATGAAAAGGATACGAAGAAATCAACAGATACATGGTATTTTGGTGCTGTTTACAATGGTAGTGATTGGCATGATACTGCTGCCCGTGACGGTCAGCGCGAAACAGCCCCGCACCGTGAAAGTGGCATTTTTCCCCATGGAGGGATTCCATACTTATTCGGAAGAGACAGGATACGGCGGCATGGATGTGGCCTATCTGGAAGAGATGTGCAGCTATACCGGATGGAATGTGGAGTATGTGGACTGTGAAAGCTGGGATGATGCACTTGAGAAGTTAGAAGCAATGGAAGTGGATCTGGTGGGATCGGCGCAGTACTCTGCACAGCGGGCGGAGGTCTTTGACTATGCGGCGCTGCCCAGCGGATATACATACGGATGTCTGTTTGTGCAGGACAGCAGCAACCTTGCCTTCGAGGACTTCGAGCGTATGCAGGACATGGTGTTTGGCGCTGTAGAGACCTATATCCGGAAGGATGAGTTTCTGGATTATCTGGACCGGAACGGGATCAGCGATCCGAAACTGCAGGAATATGATACGACAAAAGAACTGCAGGATGCGCTTGATGCCGGAGAGATCGATGTGGCCGTCCATACGCTGACAGAGGTCCGGGAGGGGCAGTGCCTGGTGGGCAAGTTTGCTTATGCGCCTTACTATTACATATCCTGGAAGGGTAATACGGCACTGCTGGATGAATTGAACCGCGGCATTGAGGAGATCAACATGGCCGGGCCTACGCTGGAACAGGAACTTGTGAACCGCTATTACGGAGACCGGAGGGAAAATTTTGCGGCTGAGGAACTGCTTCTGATCGACCGCGGGGATACAGTCAGGATCGGCTTTTATAAAAATACAAGACCGCTGGCTTATATCAATGATCAGGGGGAAGCGGACGGCATCTATATTCAGGTTCTGAAGGCGGCATCGGAGAAAAGCGGGATTCGGGTGGAATTCTGCGCGATGGACAGAGAGACATACTGGAAGGATCTGCTGGCGGATGGAACCATTGATTTTTATGTGGGCGCCAACAGTGTGCAGCTTGCACGGGACAAAGAGATTACGCTGAGCAATGATTTTATGTCTTATAATTCCGTGATCGTATCGAAGATCGGCTATGTTCTGTCGGATAACCAGGTAACCATGGCGTTGACCAGAGGGCGTACCTATTGGGCTGACAGTATTGAAGGAGACAGCCGGATTATTTACTGCGACGATGCCAAGGAGTGTCTGCTGGCTGTTGAAAACGGCCAGGCGGACATTACCATGCTCAATACGATAGAGTATAATTATCAGTCCAAGAATGAGAGATTTGCGAACCTGATGGAATGGGAAAACTACCGGTTTCAGTCAGGATGTGCGCTGGCGGCGGCGAAGGATGCGGATCCGGTCTTGTGTGAAGTGATGAATAAGTCCATCCGGCTTGTGCCGGCAGCGGATAAAGAAGGTATTATCAACCAGTACATGAATATTCCTTATGACAGTTACGAACTGGCTGATTATCTGTATCAGACAAAGGATGTGATTGCCATTGCAGCGGTAATCGTGGCATCTATCATCATCTTTGGTTTGACACTTTCCCGTATCCGTCAGAAATCCTATCATCTGCTGGAAACGAAAAATGCAGAGCTGCAGGTTGCCATACGCAATGCGGAGAAAGCCAACCGGGCAAAGTCAGAGTTTATGGCGCATATGTCCCATGATATGCGCACGCCTATCAACGGGATTATGGGTATGCTGAATATTGCCGAGAAGAATCCGGAGGACGCCGACAGACAGGAGGACTGCAGAAAGAAGATCAAGACGTCGGCGGAGCATCTGCTGTCACTGATCAATGATGTGCTGGATATCAATAATCTGGAAAGCGGCAAACTGGAACTTACCGATGAAAAGTTCAGCATCCGTGAACTGGTGGGAAATTGTATAGTGATCCTGAACGGTCAGGCGGCGGTCCGGAATATCAGCCTGACGGCGGACTTCGGGGAACCTGACGAACTTCCTCATGAGTATTTTACGGGAAGCCCGCTGCATATCAAACAGATCCTGATCAATATAGCCGGCAATGCAGTGAAATATAATAAACCGGATGGAAGTGTGGAGATCAGGTGCAGACAGGTGTCTGAGGAGGAAGGGACAGCAAGGATATGCTTTGAGATTGCCGATACCGGCCAGGGAATGAGCAGAGAATTTCTGGAACATATTTTTGAACCCTTCACCCAGGAGGAGAGCGGCGCCAGAACCACTTATCAGGGAGCGGGGCTTGGCATGACGATCACCAAGAGACTGGTGGATCATATGGGCGGAACCATACAGGCGGAGAGCAAACCCGGAACGGGAAGTATCTTTACTGTGATCCTGCCGTTTAAAGTGGTGCGTCAGGAAAAGCAGGAAGAGAACGGAGCGCCGGATATGACCGGGGTGGCCGGTAAACATGTACTGCTGGTGGAAGACAATGACTTAAACAGGGAAATTGCCGAGTATATTCTGGAGGAGAGCGGCATGAAGATTACCTCTGCCGTCAACGGACAGGAAGCAGTGGATCTTTTTAAGGAATCGGAGCTTTATACGTATCAGATTATCTTCATGGACATCATGATGCCTGTTATGGACGGACATGAAGCGACGAGAGCCATCCGCAGTCTTGACAGACCGGATGCCGCCGAAATTCCCATCGTTGCCATGACAGCCAACGCTTTTGCGGAGGATGTGCAGGCGGCAAAAGATGCCGGAATGAATGAACATATGGCGAAACCGATTGAACCGGAGAATATCAACCGTGCGCTGAGCCGGTGGCTGGGGGATTCCCGTGAGCAGAACTGATAAATCATGCCGGCGTGCTTTGTAGAATAATTTTGTAATGGCAGACACAGCGTCTGCCATTTTTGTGGTTTTATCCGGATGAATTTCAGATCAACTGCGCATAATCAAAGAATATAATGAAATGAAAGTGCGCATAATCAAAGAAAATAATAGAATGAAAGTGCGCATAATCAAAGAATATGATAAAATGAAAGTGCGCATAATCAAAGAATGTGATAAAATGAAAGTGCGTATAATCAAAGAATATGATAGAATGAAAGTGCGCATAATCAAAGAATGTGACAGAATGAAAGTGCGCATAATCAAAGAATGTGATAGAATGAAAGTGCGCATAATCAAAGAATATAAATAAATGAAACTGCGCACTATAAAAGTGAAGCAGAAAGTGACAGCGGATAACAGGAAAATCAGGAAAGAAGGTGGCACGCATGCTGTTAAAAAGAAAAGCATATGGCAGTCTTTTAAAATGGAAAACAGAATGCAAGGGTACAAAGGCAATATTGATTGAGGGTGCCAGACGGATCGGCAAATCGACAGTTTGTAAAGAATTTGGAAAGAATGAGTATAAGAGCTGTCTTTTAATTGATTTTGCACGGGCGGGAACAAATATCAGAGAGTACTTTGAGAATTATTTAAATGATCTGGATACGTTTTTTATGCTGCTGTCTACGGCATATGGGCAAAGGCTGTATGAGAGAGAATCATTGATTATTTTTGACGAAGTGCAGATGTATCCGAAAGCAAGAGAAGCAATTAAGTATCTTGTGGCGGATGGAAGATATGATTATATTGAAACAGGTTCTTTGATCTCCATCAGAGAAAATGTAAAGGATATTGTAATTCCCTCGGAAGAAAGACGGTTAAAAATGCATCCGCTGGATTTTGAAGAATTTGCATGGTCTATGGGTGAAGATATACTGATCGAGTATATGAAAAGATGTTTTGAAAAACGTGAGATACCTGAGAGGGAAATGCATAACAAAGCGATGCTTTTGTTCAAACAGTATATGCTTGTAGGCGGTATGCCGAAAAGTGTTGTTCTTTATCTGGAAAATAAAAAGGACTTTGAGGCGGCAGACAGGGAGAAGCGTGATATTCTGGAACTTTACAGAAGTGATATCATGAAGATTAATGCACAGTATAAGAGCAGAGTTATTTCGATATTTGACCAGATACCCGGACTTTTATCACAACACGAGAAAAGAGTGATATTTAAGCGGGTGGGGGAGGGATCTTATGCAGACCAGTATGAGGACACCTTTTTCTGGCTGGCGGACTCCATGATTGCCAATGAATGTTTTCTGTGCAATGACCCGAATGTAGGTTTGTCGGTAAATGAAACGAGGACCTATATTAAATGCTACATGGGGGATACAGGACTTCTGGTAAGCCATGCTTTTGATGAAAATGAGCTTTTGGAGTCGGAAGTTTATAAACAGATTCTGGAAGGCAGGCTGGCGCTGAATGAAGGTATGTTGTATGAAAATGTAATTGCACAGATGCTGGCGGCCAATGGGCACAAGTTGTATTTCTATACGCATTATGATGTCGAAAGCCACCGGAATGATATAGAGATTGATTTTCTGTTATCCAATAACAGTAAGTTGAAATACAAAATGTATCCGGTAGAAGTGAAATCAGGAAACAGATATACAACAAAATCTCTTTTGAAATTCCGGGAGAAATATCATAGCAGAATCGGTGAAAGCTATATTATTCATCCGAAAAATATGAGTATAAAGGATGGAATCATATGTATTCCGCCTTATATGACTATATGTTTGTAATTTGTGATAATAATAAACATCTCTTGTTTGCTTGCGTTTGCTTCGTAAATCTCGTTTTTTACGAAGCAAATTTACTTTTTTAAGGATTTTTTAATAATTCCTGCGTTACACTGTCCCGGAAGCCGAAAATAATCTGCCTTAGATTGGAAAATACGGCGTGCGGATCAGAGAAAAGGAGAAGCCATGTTTACAGGCCGGACCGGAAGGATGAAAGCGCGCCGCATAGGGCAGATCGTAAAGGCATAAGAATGCAAGTTGACCTATTAGGTCAAAACAAACAGAAAGGACAGGGACAGATGTTTTTACGGATACTACAGAAAGATTTAAAACGAAAAAGAACCATGAACATGATCCTGCTGCTGTTCATCATACTGGCGTCAATGTTTCTCGCCAGCAGTGTGGATAATCTGGCTGCGGTGAGCGGCGCCATTGATCATTTTCTGGATATGGCCAAAGTGCCGGATTCCATTGCAATTGCTTTGCTGGATGGAGAACAGGACGGCATCGCGGATTTTTTGAAGGAACAGAAGTGGGCTTTAGAGTCTGAGGTGACCGATGGTTTTAATCTGATTAATGAAAACGTGGCGGTTACAAACTGTCAGGCGGATCCGGAACGGACAGGATATGAGCGGACCAATACATTGTTTATTCAAAAGATTCCACAAAACTTCATGAAGGTCTTTACGGAGGAGGACGAAATGCTTGTGCTGGCGCCCGGAGAGATCGCGTTCCCTAAAGTGGAGGCTGATAAAAATGACCTGCAGGTGGGAGACAGTGTCTGTGTCAGAATAGGAGATGTGGAGCAGGAGTTTCGTATTGCGGCCATTGTGAAGGACGCAGTGTTCGGAAGCCCTATGATGGGGTTCAAGCGGCTTTTTATCGGGGAGGAGGATTTTGCCCGGTATGAAAATCAGGAAGGGATTGTTCATACAAGAATTTATAGTATAGTTTATGCTGATCAAGAGAAATTCAAACAGGAGTGGAAAGAACAGAATTTTAGTGTAATCAGTGGTATTGAGGGAAAAGGTGTGATCCGGTTGTGTTACATTATGGATATGCTGATCGCCGGGGTTCTGATTGTAGTGAGTATCTGCCTGATTCTGCTGGCTTTTCTGGTGCTGCGGTTTACCATTGTCTTTACGCTGCAGGAGGATTATAAAGAGATTGGTATTATGAAGGCCATCGGTATGCGGGATATGGGCATCAAAGGGCTGTATCTGATTAAATATTTTGCCCTTGCCGTGACAGGCGCGCTGATCGGCCTGGTATTCAGTGTGCCTTTCGGCAGAGCCATATTGAAACGGGCTGTGGTCAATATCGTAGTGGAACAGACGCAGCAGCATTTTATCATTCATATTGTGTGTGCGGCGGCTGTGGTGGGCATTGTATTGCTTTTCTGCTATATGAGTACCAACAGGTTAAAGAAAATTTCCGCGCTGGAAGCCATCAGAAGCGGTTCTGCCGGCGAGCGTTATCATGCCAAAAGTCCGTTGAAGCTGTGGAAACAGGCGGGGATGCGGCCCTTCTTTTATCTGGCGGTCAATGATATTCTGAGCAGCTTAAGGCGGTTCGGCGTCCTGCTCATGACTTTTTGTCTGGGGATACTGTTGATTCTGCTTCCCTTAAGTGCGGCAAATACGCTGAAAAGTGACGGCGTTATCTGGGAATTCGGGCTAAGTCCATCGGATGTGTACCTGGATACGGGAAGAGGAGAGACTTATGTGACGGATATGGATCTCATGTTCCGCGATATGGAAAAGATTGAACAGACACTTGCCGAAAAAGGCATGAAAGCGGTGACGGGAGCAGATATGGGGTATATGATTCCGTGCTATGCAGAGGATCCTGAGGACAGCGTAACCTGCTATACGCTGCAGGCTGTGGGAAACTGGGACAGACATTATGCGCTTCTTTCGGGAAGAGAACCGGAACTGGCCAACGAGGTGATTCTTACGGAAATTACCGCCGGAGAACTGGGGGTAGGAATAGGTGATACAGTACATTTTTTGATGAAAGACCGCCCGGAAGAATTTATGGTCACAGGAACTTATCAGTCCATGATGAATATGGGGCAGGGATTTCGGGTGAGCAGGAGCGCGGAGATGGATCCTGATTATGCAGGCGGAATCATGTGTATACAGGTGGAGATTGAGGACATGGAGAATGAGGAGGCCTGTAAAAAGCTTGCGGAAATTTTTCCGGATTACAGGATCATGGATGTCAGAGGGTTTCTGGACAGTATGATCGGAGGCATCATTGGGCAGATCGACAGGCTTGTTTACTTTATCGTGGGAATCGTTCTTGTGATCAACGGACTGATCACGGTTCTTCTGATGAAAACGATTATGTCCAGAGAGCGGGGAGAGATTGCATTGTTAAAAAGCATGGGATTCGTGGATCGATCCCTTCAGGCATGGCAGACTGTGCGGGTGCTTCTGATGCTGGCGGCATCCATGCTGCTTGGTACGTTTTTGTCGTTTCTGCTTGCGCCCTGTGTGATCGGGCCGATTTTCGCCATGATGGGTGCTACGTCCATTGAGCTTGTTATGGGGAGCGTGGAAGTGTATGTGTTTTATCCGCTGCTGCTGTTTTTTGTGACGGGAGTCACGGCGTTTATATGTTCAGGCGGGGTGAAGAGAGTGGATATGAAGGAAGTAAATGAAGGAGAGTAAGATCATCAGGCTGAAGGGACTCTGCCTGCACACGCTGTCATAAGACCAGAAGGCAGAAAAGAAAGATGAAATTTAAAATAGAAAGGTTTGGAGACGGAGATCAAGATGATGGGAAGTTTAATGGTTAAGGATTTGTGCAAGACATATATTGTGAATAAGAGACAGAATAATGTATTGCGGAATATTAATATGGAAATAAAACAGGGGGAAATGGCGGCGGTCATGGGGCCCAGCGGATCGGGGAAATCCACGCTTCTTTATACGGTCAGCGGGATGGATGACCTGACTGCAGGAAGGGTAAATTTTTTCGGGAAGGATATCGGGAGCTTGACTCCTGCTCAGATGAGCAGTCTCAGGCTGGATGAGATGGGATTTATTTTCCAGCAGATGTATATGTTAAAAAATCTTACAATTTATGATAATATCATCTTACCGGCTTATCAGTCCGGAAACGGCAGAGGCAGGGAAAAGCGTAAGGAGATCAACAGCCGGGCAAAGGAACTGATGCATAAGCTGGGGATCAGTGAGATCGCGGAACATGACATCAACGAGGTATCGGGAGGCCAGCTGCAGCGGGCATGTATCTGCCGCAGCCTGATCAACCGGCCGAAGATGATCTTTGCGGATGAACCTACCGGTGCACTGAATCAGCAGAATTCCGGAGAAGTCATGAAGGAACTGAACCGCATCAACAGAGAGGGAACTACCATTTTGTTAGTCACTCATGATATGAAGGTGGCGGCCAAGTGCGACAGGGTGCTGTATATTGAAGATGGAAGCATAAAAGGTGAGTATATTTTTGGAAAATACAACGGGCCGGAAGAGAACCGGGAACGGGAGAAGAAGCTGTCGGTATGGCTGATGGAGATGGGATTCTGATTCTGCGGAAGTCCGGGTAAACATATGAAATAAGAACAGTGGAATGAGGAAGCGCTATGACAGATATTCTTTTGGTGGAGGATCACAGAGAACTGAACGAATTGATACGGGTTTTTCTGGAACGGGATGGATATGCTGTACAGGGTGTCTTTTCCGGGGAGGAAGCTCTTGGATATCTGGAAGAGCACAGGGTAAAAATTGTGATTCTGGACGTTTCGCTGCCCGGCATGGACGGATTTGCGGTGTGTTCTGCCATCAGGGAGCAGAACAATACACCGGTTCTGTTTCTCAGTGCGAGGGTGGAGAAGGAGGATCAGATCAACGGTTTTCTACAGGGAGCGGACGATTATGTGGAGAAGCCGGTGGATATGGATATCCTGAGCGCCAGAATCAGGGCGCTGCTCCGGCGCAATTATGACCTGAAACGGGAAAATGCAGTGATCCATTCAGGAGCATTGTCTGTTGACAAGGAGTCCAAACGGGTTTTTATTGATCAGCGGGAGATATTTCTTACGGTCAAGGAGTATGAACTGCTTGTGCTATTTGCGGAAAATCCGGGAAAAACGCTGCGCAAGGAATATTTGTTTGATGCGATATGGGGTGTGGACAGCTTCAGTGAAAACCAGACGTTGACTGTCCACGTCAAAATGTTGAGGGACAAGATCGAATCGGATCCGAAAAAGCCGGAGCGGATTGTAACGGTCTGGGGGATAGGGTATCGGTATGAGGAAATATAACTTAATTATGGCTTTCTCGGTGTTGACTTATTTGGTCATTTCTGTGCTGCTGTATGTGCTGTGCCGGTATGACGAAACCGGGGAAGACATGGTCTATAAAGTGGAGATCAACCGGATTATGGCGGGCTTGGAGGAGGCGGGAGCTTTTTCTGAGCCTGATCTTCGTAACATGGTCTATGTGAAAGGAGTTTATTTTCTGCCGCAGAAACCGACGGCCGGGGCGGAACTGGAAACCGTGCAGGAGCTGACGGCCGGGGCGGAACCGGAAGCCGTGCAGGATATAGAAAGCTTTTACAGAAACCATAACGGGCTGCACAGTACAGTGCAGCCGCTGGCCCCAGGGGGGAAGCTTGCGGGTTATGTCAGATTTGATTATACGGCAGGTACAGGAAACAGGAGGATTTTGTGGACGGCGGAAGGACTGCTGTTCTTTTTCTGGCTCATGATTTTCGGACTGCTCTGGTATGTCAGACAGAAGGTGATCAGGCCCTTCCATGTGATCAGCGAGATGCCGTATGAACTGTCCAAAGGAAATCTGTCGGTGGAGCCGGAAGAGGACGGAAGCCGGTTTTTCGGCAGATTCCTGTGGGGGATCGGGATGCTGCGGGATGCGCTGAAGGCTGCAAGAAGCAGAACCATGGAACTGGAAAAGGAAAAGAAACTGCTGCTTTTGTCCATATCCCATGATATTAAGATACCTTTAAGTGCGGTAAAACTCTATGCCAAAGCACTGCAGGAAAACATGTACGACACGGAAGAACAGCGCAGATACGCGGCGAGGCAGATCGGAAGTCATGCCGGGGAGATCGAGAATTTTGTGAAAGAGATCGTGAGTACGGCCAGTGAGGATATTTTTGATATTGAGGTGGCGGAAGGGGAGTTTTATCTGCAGGATTATGTGGAAAAGGTCAGACGGTTTTATGTGCCGAAATGCAGGCTGGTGATGACGGAACTGGCCACCGGTGCATATGAGAATAAAATTTTGAAAGGAGATATGGACAGAGCCTTTGAGGTTATGGGAAATCTAATGGAAAATGCTTTGAAATACGGGGATGGAAGGAAAATCAGCCTGTCCTTTTACGAGGAGGATTTTTGTCAGGTCATAGAAGTGTTCAACACGGGCGAAACGGTTACAGCACAGGAACTGCCCCATCTGTTTGACAGTTTTTACCGCGGGAGCAATGCCCGCGGACGGGAGGGAAGCGGTCTTGGACTGGCTGTCAGCAGGCGGATCATGCAGAAGATGGAAGGAGATATTTTCGCCCGGAGGGAAGCGGACGGGATGTGCTTCGGACTTGTATTCCGGCTGGGATGAATAAAAAAGCCTCTCAGAATGATATAGAGCATCTGAAAGGCTTTTGTATTGTAGAACACTGTTCTGTATTATACAGCAAGCTGCTTTATAACAATGGCAAAATATCCCTTTCCGCCGGTGTTGAACAGCAGGCTGTAAGGGGGATACTGTTTGTCAAAAATACGGATAAACTGATCGTAGGTCTGTAAGTCATTTTTGTCAAGATTATATTTGACACCCAGATCAAAATGCTTTGCCAGATAGTCTACAAACTGTTCTGAAAGAATTTTCATGGCATAGACTGCGGTCTTGTCTACTTTCTTGAATTCCTGATCCAGAATGCTGTTGAGTGTATTAAGGATCAGAGATTCCTCAAAGACCAGAAAAACCTGCATCCGCTTTTTGTCTTTGGTGCTGTAGCTTAAGCGGTAGCAGAGTGTCTTGTCAGAAGCAAAATCTTCTCCGCTGTAGTGTTTGCTGATGAGGTGGGCATCGGCCTGACACATGGTCTGCAAACCCTGAATGACTGCTTTGGAGAGAGAGGCAAGCTCATCTTCTTCGGGCTGATGAACCCATTTATTGGGATTCTTGCCGGTGATGGCCCGGTCTTCCACCATGATATGGCCATTGAGCCATCCCACGCAGATACCGAGGAAATGCTGTACGGATTCTATAGAATAATCCCGTGCTTCCAGTTCTTCTTCCAGTGCGGGCAGCGTCTGATCGCGCAGATTTGCGTGCAGACTTTTATGTACGGCATATCCGGGATAGTTGATGGACTGCATATAAGCCTCTTCTTCCGCAAAATGTTTTAAAGTATAGCTTTTAAAATACTTGATGCCTTCCCTGCATGCGTGACGCTGCTTTGCAGAATCTTCATTGAGGGAGAGCATCCTGCCGACGATCGAAAAAAGCCTCTGGTGGGCACGGTCGATAACATCCACGCCAAGGTTAAATCGATCATTCCATTTTACCTCTTTCAACATGAAAGCCTCCTTTGCCATTCGTTCCCGAATCTTTTTCTGATATTTTACCATAAATATCAAAAAAGAACAATTTCCTGTTTTACGCAAAACGTTCTGTTGTTTCGCAAAGAACGGCAGTTCACACCTGGCGCCGGCCTGTCAACTTTATTCTCCGTCCAGCGTAAAGCTGTCCACGATCTCGCGCAGCGAGTCGGCATAGGTGATGGTCTGTTCCACCATGTTGTAGGTGTCTGTCGCCAGAGAGACGATGCTTGCGTTGTTGTCCACCACGCTGACCACGCCGGAAGAGGTTTCGGAGATGGAGTTGTTGATCCGTCCGATAGCTTCCGTGATCCTTACGATGGTGTGGTTCATCTCACTGATGGAATCGTCGATCTCTGCCATGGTGCGGTTCACGTATCCCGCATCGTCGGAGTACTGCTCACTGACTTTCATGAAATTGCCGTAATCCGCCAGAACCGTGTGATCCAGGAAATCCAGGGCTGCATTCAGGCTGTCGGCCATCCGTTCTACGGCGGCATTCACCTCTGTTACAATCTGGGTAATACCGTTTACCGTCTGGGATGACTGTTCGGCCAGTTTGCCGATCTCGTCAGCTACCACGGCGAATCCGCGGCCCTGTTCGCCTGCTCTTGCGGCCTCAATGGAGGCATTCAGGGAAAGAAGGGAGGTCTGGCTGGCGATCTCCATGATATTTTTGGCCAGATCATTGATCTTGGAGACAGCCTTGGAATCTTCTATGGCAATGGCGGAGGTGTCCTTGACGGTCTGGTACATATCTCTTGTCCGTGCGCTTGCCTGCAAAGTGTCGTCTTTCAGCTTCTCAGCGCGTCTCATGATTTCCTCAGAAAGCGTGACGCCTTCTCTGGCTTTCGCGGTGATGTCTGATGTATTCTGTTCCACTTCCACGATTTCACTGCTGATAGCCTCTGTATTCTGGGCAGTCTGTTCCATGCTTGCGGAGACCTGCTGTGCCGTGGTGGAATTGCTGTTGGCGTTATCATTGACTGTGGTTGCAATCTGATGCAGCTCATCGGCACTGTTGCTGATGTATTCCGAAGCGGATGAGATGTCGGTCATCATCTGGCTGAAGGAATGCCGCATTTTCTGGACGGCGCGGCTCATTTCGCCGGTCTCATCCCTGTGCTTGAGCAAGGGGTGATAGGAGTCATCCTGGGAGATATCCAGATCGGCAGTCTTACGGATGACGCTGGTCACAATCTTGATCGGTGTGGTGATGGTGCTTGCAAAGATAAAGCCCAGCACGGTAAAGATTGCAATAATGATGAGGCAGGTGGTAATGCTGGTGGAGACGGCACCCTGCCGCATGTCTTCCAGGGGATCCAGAATTACGTCCTGATCCATCAGAAGGCAGAAAATCCAGTTGTTCAGGTCTGACACGTTGTACGCCAGATACTGTCCGGTGTTTTCGTTGGTCACCAGACCGGCGGAAGGAACGCTTCCTGATGCAATCTGATCTACCAGTCCGGTGATGGTCGTGTTATCGGATTTGGTTCCTACCATGGACTCGTCGGGATGGTAAATGAATACGCCGTTGCTGTCCAACAGGCAGGCATAGCTGGTGTCCGAGTCAAAAATGCTGATATCGGTAAGCTCGTCAGCAAAGAGAGACACCTTGATATTGGTAAAAAGGACGCCCGACAGAGTAGTGTCATCAAAATGGCTTGTCTGGGGCACACCGATGGAGATCATCGGCTCGCCGGTTTCCTCGTCAAAGAAGATATTGCTCTGTGCCGGCCGGTTGTTTTCCATGATGTATTTGACAAAGCGCCGGTCTGCGTAGGAGGCACCTTCCGTTGATTCGATAGAACTGGCCAGGAGAAGCAGCTCATCCCCGCATACGAAATTGATACTCTCGTGGGTCGGATTGGCAGTCATGTATTTTTTTAATGCCGCGTGTACTTCGTTGGAGTATTTGTTGCCGTTGTTTGTATTAAAGACAAAGAAATTCTCCGAACTGTCCAGATATTTCATGGTGGAATTGTATTTTTCAATGGATTCATCAATGCCGGTGCCGTGTGCCTTGACGATTTCCAGAAGGGAATCGCTTATGTAGTCGGTCAGCGTATCGTGGGCCATGCCGGTCAGGGATCTGTAATTGACAACAGCTGCAATGATGACCGCCGCCGTGATGAAAAGAATCATGACAAAGGCGATCTTTGCTTTGATGGAAGAAAGCTTTTTCATAATGAAACCTCCTGGTAATGGTAACTTCTAATGTTACTTAATCGTTTACGTTATCATATCATATTATAAGGGAAAATCAAAGATTGTTTTTACGCTGGAATCTTAAAATCATAGAAAACGACAAAAACAGCAGGGTAAATTCGTGCAATATATACAATAAAGTACAAATATGTACTAACTTAAACGTTTGAAATACTAAATCATATGAAATGAGAGAACGGAGAACGCTCATGTAAGTAAATTATTTTGATAAGATACAGGTAAATTGAAAAATCAGAGATTGAAGAAAACACTTGCCATTTTTTCAAAAACAACGTAAGCTATGTATAAGGGATTTAAATAATTTAATGGAAAAAATATTTACAGAATATCAGTTTGACGAGAACGATCCAAAATAGGGGGAATGATCAGGCGAAGATGAGTTTGGCGTACACGGGTTATGTCTGCGTGCGGACAGCAGGCCGTTCATCCGACTCGCCGGCTGAACAGAATGGAGGGTTATGATGAAAGAGAAATTGATGACGGTCGGTGTGGACTATGACGAGGTGCTCAAGCGCTTCATGGGCAAGGAAGATTTTTATCTGAGAATGCTGAGGAAATTTCTGGATGATAAGAACTTTGCCGGGTTGAAGCAGACAGTTGAGGAGAAGAACTGGAAAGAAGCATTCACATATGCCCATACGGTGAAAGGTCTGTGCGGCAATCTGGGTCTTGGGGGGATCATGGATTATGCGGGACCGCTCACGGAGGAACTCCGTTCGGAGCCTTATGACGAAGAGGTCATTATGAATTATATGAATCATGTGGTGAAAGTATATGATAAGACCGTGGAAGTAATCCAGTCTTTATAAGCGATGCGAATCGTAATGTTTGAACTGTACGTGGATTTTAAGAGCCTGCCGGCTGGCAGGCTCTGTTTGTTTCGCAGCCGAAAAACTGACATAAGATGAATGCATAATTTTTGAGGGCATAGGAGCTGTGCCGCCATAAGCTGCGGAAGGTGAAAGGATGCATTTTCTGTAACGGAACGGAGAAGTGGATGGGAAAGAAGATCATGAGTATTTTATGTGCGCTGGGGGCGTTGTTTTGTTTTATTTATTGTACGGTCATTTTTATGGTCCGGTCCGGAAGCAGATTTTATCTTGTGTGGGCGGCCGGAGGCGTTTGTCTGGCCGGGCTTGCCTGTATTTTATATTTCGGTGCCTGGGACAGAATTCCGTCTGTGGTCAGAAAAGTGTTCTGTGGTATGCTTCTGGCGGGGCTTGTTCTGTTTCTGGTCGTAGAGGGGTGCATCATCAGCAGATTCCGCGACAAGGGAAGAGAGGGGCTGGATTATATTATTGTCCTGGGTGCCCAGATGAAGCAGGAGGGTCCCAGCGTGGTGCTGCAGTTCCGGCTGGATGCGGCTTTTGAGTATCTGACTGCCAATGAGGAGACGGTCTGCATCGTTTCAGGGGGACAGGGAAGAAACGAGCCTTGCAGCGAGGCGGAGGGCATGTATAAATATCTGACGGAAAAGGGAATCGCGGCGGAACGTATTCTTATGGAAGATAAATCAACGGATACCTCCGAAAATATTGCTTACAGCATAGCGCTGATGGAAAAGAAAGATGCCAGTGTGGGAATCGTCACGAATGATTTTCATGTGTTCCGCGGAGTTCATCTGGCAAAAGGTGCGGGTCTGAAGGATGTCTGCGGTATTGCGGCAGATTCAAATATTTTTTTCCGGCTGAATAACATGGTGCGGGAATTTTTCGGGATCATGAAAGATCTGGCGTGCGGGAATCTGGGGTGACGGCAGTTTTCGCCTCTGGCGGCGGAGATGGAAGGGCCGTGAATCTTTACTTGGATTTGGCGGGACGGTATGGTATCATGGTAGTAGGCCGAAGAAAAGGATGCCCGTATAAAACAAAGCGAGGTATTTTGAAGAGCGGAAGACAGAAGGTAACCGGAGTGTTCAAGTGCAGGACGGAGAAACGGAAGAACGGTTAAAGAAGACGATCAGATGAATGGAAAATATATGATAAAAGCAAAATGTACAGCAGTGGTTCTGTTTGCGGGCCTGTGTCTCTGTGCCTGCGGGGGCGAACCCAGGGTAAGTTCTCTGAAACAGGGAATGGATGCAGTCAGGGCGCTGGAATATGAGGAGGCGCTGGTACATTTCGGGAGCGGTCTCGACGCAGGTGAGGATGAACGGCAGATTTACCGGGGGATGGGGCTTGCTTATATGGGAATGACCAGATATGAGGAAGCGGTGTCCTATCTGGAAGCGGCGCTGCATGCCGGCAGAGGCCGGGTTGATGAACTGGATTTTGACATCAATTACTATCTTGCCACAGCCTATTACAGAAACGGGCAGACCCAGGAGGCGGCGGATGCCTACAGTGCGATTCTGGCTATGCGCCCGCGGGAGAAGGATGCCTTTTATCTGCGGGGATGTGTGAAACTGTCCCAGGACGATTTTGAGGGAGCGCAGGCTGATTTTAATGCGGCGGTGGCGCTGGACAGTAAGAACTACGACCAGATGATCAGGATTTATATGGCACTGGAAGAATATGGCTATAAGGATGCCGGGCTGGCCTATCTGCAGAATGCGCTGGCAGAGAACGAGAAATCCATTTCCGATTATGACATGGGGCGGATCTGTTATTATATGGGCGACTATGAGAATGCCCGCAGCCATTTGGCCAACCTCAAGACGGAGACGGATTACGGCGCGGCATTGTATCTGGGAAGAACCTATGAAGCGCTGGGTGATTATAATTATGCTTCCAGCATTTATGCCGCATATACGGAGAATGACCAGAGCAAGGCAGAGATCTACAACCAGCTGGGATTGTGCCGGATGAAGATGGGAGAATACGAGCCGGCACTGACGGCTTTTCAGGCGGCCATGAATATCGAGGATAACGGCATGATGCAGACGCTGAAGTTCAATGAAATCGTGGCCTACGAGTATATGCGCGATTACAAGACGGCGGCAGCTTTGATGAACAGCTATCTAAAGTCCTATCCGGACGATGCTGCGGCGAAGCGGGAATATGAGTTCCTGCAGACCAGATAAGACCGGCCGGAGGCGGAACTGTTACGATTGACAAGGTATACAGCCGATGGTAGTATTTTAGGTGACAGAAAACACAGTTTTGAGGCAGTGTTGGCGGTAATGGGCCGGGACTTTTCAGACGATATATGTTGAAAGGTGATATGTAGTAACAGTCAGGCCTTACATAAATTTAATTCAGGAAGGTGTGGTATCATTATGGAGAGTACTTTCTTACGTGTTAAAGGCATTATCAAGAAGAATGATAAGTATCTGCTGATCAAAAGATGGGTTGACGACCGCATCCCGGATCCTTTTGTCTGGGAGTTCATTGATGCGGAGGTGCAGCATGGCGAGGCACCGGACGATGCGCTTCACCGGGCGGTCAGGGAACAGCTTTCGGTGGAAGAGAATATTGACAAGATCGAGTATACATGGTCAAGTATGCTGGGAGATACTCATTGTGTGGGGATTGCATATCTCTGCTCTCTGAAGGAAGAGGACGAGGCAAATATCGTATTGTCCGAGGAATTTGGCGACTGGATCTGGGTTTCCAGGGAGGAGTTCCCGAAATACATTGAGAATCAGTACGTACTTCAGGATCTGGAAGGAAAGACATTATGATCAACAGACTGGTGGAGAAGATTAAGAAGACAGAAGCGCCGATCGTGGTAGGGTTAGACCCTACCATGAAGTTTGTACCGGAGCATATCCAGAAGAAAGCCTTTGCTGAGTACGGGGAGACTTTGAAGGGTGCGGCGGAAGCAATCTGGCAGTATAATAAGGCTATCATTGATAGCATCTACGATCTGGTTCCGGCAGTGAAGCCGCAGATTGCAATGTACGAGCAGTTCGGTATTGAAGGGCTGACCGCCTTTCAGAAGACCGTGGATTACTGCAAGGAGAAGGATCTGATCGTCATCGGGGATATCAAGAGGGGAGACATCGGTTCCACTTCGGAAGCGTATGCAGTAGGACATCTTGGACAGGTTATGGTGGGAAATACCATGTGCCGGGGGTTTCATGAGGATTTCGTGACTGTGAACCCGTATCTTGGCTCCGACGGGGTGAAGCCTTTTATCAAAGTGTGTAAGGAAGAGAAAAAAGGTATCTTTGTGCTGGTCAAGACATCAAATCCCAGCAGCGGAGAACTGCAGGACCGTCTGGTGCAGACGGAAACCGGCACGGCGGACAGACCGCTCTATGAGATCGTGGGTGAGCAGGTAGCAGCCTGGGGCGCAGAATGCATGGGCGATACTTACAGCTACGTGGGAGCCGTGGTGGGAGCCACTTACCCGGAACAGGGACGGATCCTGCGGGACATTATGCCGAAAGCTTTTATCCTTGTGCCGGGATACGGCGCACAGGGTGGTAAGGGCGCGGATCTGGTACATTTCTTTGACCGGGACGGACTGGGTGCCATCGTCAATTCTTCCAGAGGCATCATTGCGGCATATCAGCAGGAGCAGTACGCCGGCTATGGCGGGGAGAACTTTGCGGATGCTTCCAGAGCAGCCGTGCTTGCCATGAAGGAAGATATCGGACAGGCGCTTGCCGGACGGAAGTAGTTTCCAGGGTTTTTGAGGAGGTCATAATGGAAAGCTATAAGCAGGAATTTATAGAATTTATGGTAGACAGCCAGGTTCTCAAATTTGGCGACTTTACATTGAAAAGCGGAAGGAAATCTCCTTTTTTCATGAATGCGGGCGCTTATGTGACCGGCGCGCAGTTGAAAAGGCTGGGTGAATATTATGCGAAGGCGATCCACGACCATTACGGCCTGGATTTCGATGTGCTGTTCGGGCCGGCATATAAAGGAATACCGCTGAGCGTGGCCACAACCATGGCCATCAGTGAGCTTTACGGTAAGGAGATCCGTTACTGCTCTAACCGCAAAGAGGTGAAGGACCACGGGGATACCGGTATTCTGCTTGGCAGCAAGCTGAAGGACGGTGACCGCGTAGTGATCATTGAGGACGTGACTACATCGGGCAAGTCTATTGAAGAGACTTTTCCGATTTTGCTGAGTCAGGCCAGGGTGGAGATCAAGGGCCTGATGGTTTCCCTGAACCGTATGGAGCGCGGGCTGGACAGTGAGAAGAGCGCGCTGGCGGAGATCAGAGAGAAATATGGATTTGATGCGAACGCAATCGTGACCATGGAAGAGGTTGTGAGCTGCCTTTACAACAAACCTTACAAGGGAACAGTATATATTGACGATACATTAAAGAGCGCAATTGACGCATACTATGAACAGTACGGAGCCAGATAAGGGAAACTGAAAAATTTTCTCCGGGAAAGGGCGACAGGGTATAAAGATGGAAGAGAAAACATATAAGACGATGGGCGGTGCCGGCGCGCTCAACATTGCAGTCGGCGTGGTTGCACTGGTGGTAGGTGCGGCCAGCGGGGTACTTCTGCTCATAAGCGGCGCCAAGCTGCTGGCGGGAAGAAATAAGATCCTGTTTTAAGAACCTAAAGAGAAGAAAGTGATAAATGGGTGTTTTCGGGGCAGACGAAGATACCCATTTCGTTACGGTGGGGATTTGAACCGCGGAGTCCGGCACTGATCCGGGATATGCAGCGGATGTCTGTGCCGTAATGCGGTTTGAATCCATATGTGGAACAGAATGAGGAGTTTTATGTCGAAGAAAAACAGTTATATGTTTACAAATAAGCAGCATTCACAGAAGGGGATCATGGCTACGATCCTGGGTGTGATCTCACTGGCTACGCTGGCCTATGCTATCATCACCAGCTACCTGCGGGCGGGCGATATTCCGAGACAATATGGCGCGGCGGCGATGCTTGTGATGATTTTTGCATTTGCGGGGATCATACTGGGTGTGGTTTCCAAAACGGAGCGGGACAGGTTTTATCTGTTTTCTTATCTGGGTATTGCCCTGAACCTGCTTGTGCTCATTGTGCTCAGTGTGATTTTGTATGCTGGCGCTTACGCATAAAGCCTCTTATCTATCAGACGGACAGGATGCGGTTTGTGTCTTCGCGCTGCTTGGCACAAACTCGTTCATGCGCAGAAAGCAGCGCTGAAATGGAGTGAATTATGGAAGATATTTATATTTCGGAAGCGGACCGGGCGGATCTTGAGCGGGAAAGATATGAACTTGCGCTGGAACGGATCAGAGAGATACCGGGTGAGTCAATCCTGGAAGAACAGGCACAGACATATTTTCATCAGATGGCAGGATTTGTCCTGCTTATGGATCAGGTCAGGGATATTGTGGAGAACGGCAGTCTGCGCCGGATGACATTGGAAGAACTGCAGAAGCTGAACAGGGAATTGTATGAGGATATTTTGCCCGAACATTATGGAAAAAGCTATGGAAATCCGGATTATGCAGTAGATTGTCTCGGTGAGTCAATAGGAAGAATGCTGTCCTTTCTCTATGCGGAACTGCGGGGGATGATACCGGCAGCCTTTGAACAGAACCGGTTTGACATGCTGATCCGGGCGGAATTGTTTCTTGAGGTTTATCAGGCCTTTGCCTGTGAAGCTGAGGAGGAGACAATACGACAGATCCTGTATTGGTATGTGAGTGATTACTATGAGCCGGAGGCAATGGAACGGACGGCGGGTATGCTGTGTCCGGGCAGAGATTTTGCCCGCCGGATCGTTATGGAGAGTGATCTTACGGATCTGCGGTATCTTTATTATTACGGGGAATATGTTACGGACGGTGAACTGCGGACGGCAAAGCATCTGAATGAAATGCCAGAGGAGAAGATCCGGCTGCTTGCCGATACTTATACGGAGGGCTATCGGATCGGATTCGAAGTGGGGAATAAGGATATCAGCATCAAGAAGACGGTGAATGTCCGATACGGTCTGGGATTTGAGCGAATGATCCGTCAGGCGGTGCTTGATTTTGACCGGATTGGTCTGAAAACTACAATCTACCGTGCAGGCACCAGTATTTTTCAGGGCAGAAGCGTTAACAAAAACGGTTTTTTCGGTGCCAATCCCAACAAGCAGTTTGACTATGACCATAAAGAGGATCAGGCGCTTGTGCTGGATAAGCTGCTGGTGGAGCGGAAGCTGGAATGCATGAAGAATGCTTATGAACAGTACCGGGAAGAGGCGGCGGTGTTCGGCGGCCCGGCTGTGCTTGAGATCTTCGGTGAGAAGCCTTTCCAGCCGGAAACAAAAGAAACGGCCTGCAGGCTTTCCGGAAAACAGCAGAAGCTTTCCGTGGAATATGCCTCCAGGGCGGGAATGCTGCAGAACGAATATATACCGGGGGAGGAGAGAAGCTTCACGATCATTGCCTTTCCCGTACCGGAGATCGGTGAGCAGTATGAACAGATCTTTGATGATATTGTGCGGATCAACACGCTGGATTACAAGAAGTACAGGGATATCCAGCAGCGGATCATCGACGTGCTGGACCAGGGGGTGACTGTAAGAGTCAAAGGGGCCGGTGCCAACAGGACGGATATAACAGTAAGGCTGCATGAGTTAAAAGATCCCGCAAAGGAGACGAACTTTGAAAACTGTGTGGCGGACGTGAATATTCCGGTGGGAGAGGTGTTTACGTCTCCGGTATTGACCGGTACAGACGGTATCTTGCATGTGACCAGAGTGTTTTTGAATGAACTTGAGTATCAGGATTTGTGGTTGAAATTTACGGACGGCATGGTTTCGGATTACGGCTGCGCCAATTTCGGAACCGATGAAGAAAACCGCAAATATATTAAGGATAATGTGATGTTCCATCACGATACACTGCCGCTGGGGGAATTTGCCATTGGCACCAACACTACTGCTTATGTTGCGGCCCGCAGGTACGGCATCGAAGATAAAATGCCGATTCTGATCGCAGAGAAGACCGGCCCTCATTTTGCGGTGGGGGATACCTGTTATTCTCATGCAGAGAATGTACGGGTGTACAATCCTGACGGCAAGGAGATCATTGCGAAGGATAACGAGGTGTCGGTTTTGCGTGACACGGATGTCAGCAAAGCTTATTTTCAGTGTCATACAGATATTACCATTCCCTATGATGAGCTGGGAGAATTGTCAGTGGTGACCGGAGAGGGCAGGAGTATTCCGATTATTCTGAACGGTCAATTTGTGCTGCCTGGATGTGAGGAACTGAACCGGGCCTTTCTTTCACAGAAAAAATGTTGCGTATCTACAGAAAAAATAGTACACTGATTATGGATATTTGTGGATTATGGATGAAAAGACTTAAAATTACCACAAGATATGGTATACAAGGAGGATATAAAGATGGCACAGGTAGGTATTGTAATGGGCAGTGACTCCGATATGCCTGTTATGGCGAAGGCGGCGGATCTGCTGGAAGATCTGGGCATTTCTTATGAGATGGCGATCATCTCGGCACACAGAGAGCCGGATGTGTTTTTTGAATATGCAAAAAGTGCGGAGAGCAAGGGTTTTAAGGTGATCATTGCGGGGGCCGGCAAGGCGGCTCATTTACCGGGTATGTGTGCGGCAATTTTTCCGATGCCGGTGATCGGCGTTCCGATGAAGACTTCCGATCTGGGCGGTGTGGACTCACTGTATTCCATTGTACAGATGCCCTCCGGCATTCCGGTGGCTACGGTGGCCATTAACGGGGGACAGAATGCGGGGATTCTGGCGGCTAAAATCCTGGCTGTATCTGATCCTGCATTGCTGCAGAAGCTGAAAGATTACACCCGGAGTCTGAAGGAAAGCGTACAGAAGAAGGACGCGAAGCTGCAGGAAACGGGATACAGGAATTATATGGGCAGTTAGGCGTCCGGTTTTTTAAAGCATGTATGGACGCGGTACAGATTAAAGTTGGAGATGTCTGCCGGGCGGTGTGGGCCGAAACGGCGGAATAACACAAGGTACAGACAATATACTCTGGAGGGAAAGAATGGATTACAAGACAGCAGGCGTGGATATTGAGGCCGGTTACCAATCGGTGGAACTGATGAAGAAGCATGTGAAGGAGACGATGAGACCGGAGGTGCTAGGCGGACTCGGAGGCTTTTCGGGAGCTTTCTCCATGGAGAAGATCAAGGAGATGGAGCATCCGGTGCTGTTGTCCGGAACGGACGGCGTGGGCACGAAGATTAAACTGGCATTTCTCATGGATAAGCATGATACGGTGGGCATCGACTGTGTGGCAATGTGCATCAATGACGTGGTATGCGCAGGCGGCGAGCCGCTGTTTTTTCTGGATTACATTGCCTGCGGCAAGAATTATCCGGAGAAGATCGCCACAATCGTGAGCGGTGTGGCAGAGGGCTGTAAGCAGGCAGGTGCGGCGCTGATCGGAGGCGAGACGGCGGAGCATCCGGGACTGATGCCGGAGGAGGAGTATGATCTTGCCGGATTTGCGGTGGGTGTTGTGGACCAGAAAGATCTGATTACCGGTGAAGGGATCAGACCCGGCGACGTTCTCATAGGCATTGCATCTTCCGGGGTACACAGCAACGGTTTTTCCCTTGTGAGAAAAGTGTTTGATATGACAAAGGAGAGTCTGGACACTTATTATGAAGAGTTGGGAATGACGCTGGGCGAGGCGCTGATTGTGCCTACCAGGATTTATGTTCGGGCACTGCAGGCTGTCCGGGCGGCAGGTGTGACTATCAAGGGCTGCAGCCATATTACCGGCGGCGGTTTTTATGAGAATATTCCCAGAATGCTTCCGGAAGGCGTGAAGGCGGTTGTGCGCAAGGACAGCTATCCGGTTCTTCCGATTTTCCGTCTTCTGCAAAAGACAGGCGGTCTGGAAGAGAAGATGATGTATAATACTTACAATATGGGACTGGGAATGGTGCTTGCAGTGGATCCTGCGGACGCGGAGAAGACAGTGGCGGCGCTGCAGGAGGCTGGCGAGGCGGCATACATAGTGGGCAGCATAGAGGCCGGCTCAAAGGAAGTTATTTTGCAGTAAAACATAAAAAACATAGAATACCGGCGGCCGGCCGCGGACAGCGGGGCCGGGAGCCGAAACTGTACTGTGCAGAGAAAAGGGTTCCGGGCCAGACCGGAACAGAGAGGCGGCAGCAATGCTTAGAATCGTAGTATGTGTGTCCGGCGGAGGAACGAATCTGCAGGCGGTTATGGACGGGATCGAACAGGGCGTCATCAGGGATGTACAGATCGTGAGAGTGATCAGCAACAACAGAAATGCCTATGCCCTGGAACGGGCAGCAAAGGCGGGGATCGAAGGAGTCTGTGTGTCTCCCAGGGATTATGATGACAGGGAGAAGTTTAATGAGGCGTTTCTTGCAGCGGTGAAGGAGGCAGAGCCTGATCTGATCGTTCTGGCAGGCTTTCTCGTGGTAATCCCTCCACAGCTGATCAGGAATTACGAGAACAGGATCATCAACATCCATCCGTCACTTATTCCTTCCTTCTGCGGCACAGGCTATTATGGATTAAAAGTACATGAGGCGGCGCTGGCGCGGGGCGTGAAAGTTACCGGGGCGACCGTACATTTTGTGGATGAAGGTACTGACACCGGTCCGATTATCATGCAGAAGGCTGTGGCAGTTCAGGAAGGCGATACGCCGGAGAGCCTGCAGCGAAGAGTTATGGAGGAAGCGGAGTGGATCATACTGCCCCGCAGCATCGAGCTTATCGCGGAAGGCAGGGTGACGGTGGCAGACGGGCATGTGCGCATAGAGGAGCCGGCGTAACAGCATAAACGGATGGAGAGATAACAGAAAGGCAGGACAGGGCAGATGAAAGTATTGATCGTGGGAAGCGGCGGCAGAGAACATGCCATAGCGGCCAGTGTGGCAAAGAGTCCGGCAGTGGATAAGATCTACTGTGCACCGGGCAATGCCGGAATCGGGCAGATCGCGGAGTGCGTGGACATCGGCGCCATGGAATTTGACAGGATCGTGGCTTTTGCGAAAGAGAAGGCTGTGGATCTGACCATTGTAGGTATGGATGATCCTCTGGTGGGCGGTCTGGTGGACGAGATGGAAGCAGCCGGGCTGCGTGTTTTCGGACCCAGAAAAAATGCGGCGATTCTGGAAGGCAGTAAGGCTTTTTCCAAGGATCTTATGAAAAAGTATAATATTCCCACGGCGGCTTACGAGAATTTTGACGATCCGGCGGCGGCTCTGGCATATCTGGAACAGGCAAAGATGCCGGTAGTGCTTAAGGCGGACGGACTGGCACTGGGCAAGGGAGTTCTGATCTGTGAGACTCTTGAGGAAGCAAGAGACGGCGTCAGGACGATCATGGAAGACAAGAAATTCGGTTCGGCGGGTAACCGCATGGTAGTGGAAGAATTTATGACCGGCAGAGAGGTGTCGGTGCTGTCTTTTGTGGATGGAAAGACCATTAAAATCATGTCTTCCGCGCAGGACCACAAGCGCGCGCAGGACGGCGACCGGGGACTGAATACGGGAGGCATGGGCACCTTTTCACCGAGTCCCTTTTATACGGAAGAGGTGGATGCATTCTGCCGCAAATATATTTATCAGGCTACAGTGGATGCCATGGCAGCGGAGGGCAGACCGTTTAAGGGTGTGATCTTTTTCGGGCTGATGCTGACGCAGGACGGCCCCAGGGTATTGGAGTATAATGCCAGATTCGGGGATCCGGAGGCGCAGGTGGTGCTGCCGCGGATGAAGAATGACATGATAGAGGTGGTTCAGGCGTGTATTGACGGGACACTGGATCAGATCGACCTGCAGTTTGAAGACAATGCTGCGGTATGTGTTGTTCTTGCTTCCGAAGGGTATCCGGTGTCTTATGAAAAAGGCTTTCCCGTTCGGGGACTGGAACGCTTCGAGGGTCAGGAGGGATATTATTGTTTCCATGCGGGCACGAAGCAGACCGGTGAGGGGATTGTGACAAACGGCGGGCGTGTTCTTGGCGTTACGGCCAAGGGCGCTGATCTGAAGGAAGCCAGGGCGAATGCTTATCAGGCAGTGCAGTGGGTGTCTTTTGACAATAAATATATGCGAAATGATATCGGCAGGGCCATTGACGAAGCATAAAGGAACCAAAGTAAACTGTGTAAAAGTAAGAGCCATTGAAGGGGGCAAATGCAATGAGCAGCAGGGAAGAAAAAGCGGAAAACCTAAGGCGGGAATTGATGGAACTTAAGAACTACAACAGACCCACCATATGTCAGGAATGCGGCGGCATTATGATTTTCAAAGGATGCGGGGAGTATAAGTGCGAGGACTGTAATTACATGGAGTATGACGATTACGGTATTGTGCGCAACTATATTGAGAGGCATTCCGGCGCAACAACGGCACAGGTGTCGGAAGCTACCGGAGTGAGTCAGAAATCCATACGGGAGATGCTTAAGGAATCCCGTCTGGAGATCGCGGTGAATTCCAATGCGTTCCTGACCTGTGAGATCTGTGGATCGGCAATCCGTTCCGGCAGGTACTGCGGCAGATGTGAGACCGCATACCACAAGAGTATTGAGGAAAAGGCAAGAGCAGCAAGAAACATCAATCTGTCAGGTTTTGGTACAGAGAGAAGCACCGGAGAAGAGGGTGCCAAGCGTTTTACAAGAGATCGTTAGGTTTCGGCTTCTATGGAGTCCTGGCACACTGTATCAGTGCATGGACTGCCAGAGATCCGGCTGTATGCCGGCCGGTGACGGTCAGACAAAGGGAGAAAATTATATGTTACAGAAGAACAGACGTAGAATACCGGGGAAAAAATATTTTGTGGGCTGTCTTGCGGCGGCATGTGCAGTGACGATGCTGTGGGGACAATCTTTTGTCAGCAGAGCCGATTTTACAGGAACTGTGTCAGTGGACTATGCAACGATCCGGGAGAAGACGGATACTTCCAGCAAGGCGCTGGGCAGTATCGCCAAGGGAAAGACGATCAACATCAAAGAAGAGGAGCAGGACGCTTCCGGCACACTCTGGTATCAGGTTTATGTGGATTCCAACACACTCGGCTATATCCGGGCCGATCTGGTCAATAAGGGTGACGGCGGGGAAGTGCAGCAGCTGTCAGCAGACACGGGTGCGCAGAGTGACGGAGGACAGAACGACGGCGGTCAGGACAATGCCCAGAATGGGGCTGCGTCAGGGGCATCGGTTCAGGCGGAAACAGCCATGGATGCGCAGTATGCCACGACCACGCCGGAGGTGACTAAAGTGAGATCAGGCCCCTCCACAAGCGAGTCCACGGTGGACAGACTGGCATCGGGGTCACAGGTGGTGGTAAGCGGACAGTCTAATGGAAATGACGGCAAGACCTGGTATTATGTTACCTTTACAGGAACAAACGATGTGGAGCATACAGGATTTGTGCGTTCTGACCTGGTGAAACTGGGAGACATGGTTCCGGTGCCGGAAGAACCGGCGGAGCCGGTGGAGGCACCTGTAGAGCCGGAACCGGAGCCGCAGCCGGTAAACAAAGATTATGAAGTATGCTATGACCAGGAGGAAGACGGCACCTTTGCGTGGTATCTTCACGATAATGTGGCGGGATATAAACAGAAGCTTCAGCCGCTGCTGGATGTGATGCATTCACAGGGGGAAGAAGAGACTGCAGATGCAAAAGTACTGGTGAGACAGAGGATTGCTATCGTGGCATTGATCTTTTTGTCCCTTGCACTGATCGTTGCAGTGATCGTCATGGCTTTGAAACTTCGGGATGTATATTACGAAGATTATGAGGACGAAGAGGACGAGGAGCCGGAGGAGGACGTTTCCGTAAGACGCAGGCAGCGTGGCAGTGAGGAGCCTGAGGCATCTTCCGGGCGCAGACAGCGGGCAGAAGCGGAGCAGGTTTCCGGGCGCAGACAACGCAGTGAGAACGAGGTATCTTCCGGACGCAGACAACGTGGTGAAGCAGAGGAACTCTCTGCACGGCGCAGCCGCCGTCAGGAGGAAACGGAAGAGCCGGTACGGCGCAGAAGACTGCCGGAAGAGGATGACAGTCTGTTGGCAGAGAGAGGGACTCGCAGAAGGACCGCCCGGGACGAACGGCGGGCTGCCCCGCGTGAGGCGGGATACCGCGACGAAAATTCGGGCAGGGATGCTGCGGGAACGACACCCAGACGTAAGGCAAAAAATTTCCTGATGGATGACGATGAGTTTGAGTTTGAATTCCTGAATATGGATGACAAGGGCGTGTAGGGAAATGTTCATAGAAATAGATTTTAACAGTGATGAAGCAATTTATATGCAGCTGCGAAATCAGATCATTCTCGGCATCGCAACCGACCGCTTCCGGGAGGGAGACATGCTTCCATCGGTCAGGCAGCTGGCGGACAGCATCGGCATTAACATGCATACGGTCAACAAGGCGTACACGGTGCTGAAGCAGGAGGGGTATGTCAAGGTGGACCGCAGAAAAGGCGCGATGATTGCACTTGATATCGACAGAATGCGGACGCTTGAGGAGATGCGCAGGGAATTGCAGGTTACGCTGGCAAAAGCAAGCTGTAAGAATATTTCCAGAGAAGAGGTGCATGCTCTTATAGATGAAATTTATGGAGACTATGGGAAAGGAATGGATTATTGATGCAGCCACAATTTACGGACAAGGCGAAAGCGGCATTGATGCTGGCTGAGAGAGCAGCCAGAAGCTTAAGACAGAGCTATGTGGGCAGTGAGCATATTCTGCTCGGTCTGCTCCGGGAAAATACAGGGGTTGCAGCCACGGTTTTATTGAACAACGGCGTGGACGTCGTACAGTTAAAAGAGATGATAAGAGATCTGATCGCGCCGGAAAGTTCGGTGCTGATCGCGGAGCGGGACGGTTATTCGCCCCGTGCGCAGCGGATTCTGGAAGAGGCACACAGGCAGGCGGACCGGTTTCACAGCGATAAGACGGGGACGGAGCACATTCTTCTGGCACTTCTGAAGGAAGGGGAGAACGTGGCGGTCAGACTACTCAACACTATGGGGATTTCCGTGCAGAAACTTTATGTGGATGTACTGGTAGCCATGGGCGAGGACGGTTCCCTGTACAAAGAGGATATGGGAAAGAAACAGGGGAAAAAGAAAAGCAGCACTTCCACGCTGGATCAGTACAGCCGTGACCTGACGTCTCTGGCACGGGAAGGACTGCTGGATCCGGTGATCGGCAGGGAAGAAGAAATTACGAGAGTGATTCAGATTTTAAGCCGGAGAACAAAAAACAACCCGTGTCTGATCGGTGAACCGGGCGTTGGAAAGACGGCCGTGGTGGAAGGGCTGGCTTCCAGAATCGTTGCAGGCGACGTTCCTTTTACCGTACAGAATAAGAGGGTACTGACCCTTGACCTGTCAGGAATGGTGGCGGGCAGCAAATACCGCGGGGAATTTGAAGAGCGGATCAAGAAAGTCATAAAAGAAGTGATTGAGGACGGCAATATCGTCCTGTTTCTGGATGAGATGCATACAATTATCGGTGCAGGCGGCGCAGAGGGCGCCATTGATGCATCGAATATTCTGAAACCTTCTCTGGCCAGAGGAGAAATCCAGCTGATCGGCGCTACCACCATCGCGGAATATCGCAAATACGTGGAAAAGGATGCCGCGCTGGAAAGAAGATTCCAGCCTGTTACGGTGGAGGAGCCTACGGTGGAAGAGGCTGAAAATATTCTGCGGGGCATCGTGCATAAATATGAGGAGCATCACCGGGTTACCATTACCGGAGAGGCGATCAGCGCGGCGGTGGCATTGTCTGACAGATATATCAACGACAGAAACCTGCCTGATAAGGCCATAGACCTGATCGATGAGGCATCGGCGGCAGTGCGGCTCAAGGTGACAGGGCAGCCTGACAAGCTGAAGGAATTGTCGGAGGAGATCAAGAAGATTGATCTGCAGATTGAGAGATCCATCCGCATGGAGGCTTTTACACAGGCGGCGGAACTTAAGAAGAAGCAGAGCGACTGCATACGCAAATATGACCGTATCATTAAGCGCATGGAAAAGGAAGAAGAGAAACGCACCTATATTGTGGGTGAAAACGAGATTGCGGAGGTGGTTGCCCTCTGGACGAAAATTCCGGTGAAGAAGCTGGCGGAAAAAGAGAGCGAGCGTCTTTTGAAGCTGGAATCTATCCTGCACAAGCGTGTGATCGGGCAGGAAGAGGCTGTTACAGCAGTTTCCAAGGCCATGCGCCGGGGAAGAGTCGGGCTGCAGGATCCTAACCGCCCCATCGGTTCTTTTCTGTTTCTGGGTCCCACCGGTGTGGGTAAGACAGAGCTGAGCAAGGCGCTGGCAGAGGCCATGTTCGGTTCAGAGAATGCTTTGATCCGTGTGGACATGTCCGAGTATATGGAAGGCCATTCGGTATCGAAGATGATCGGATCGCCGCCGGGATATGTAGGTTTCGATGAAGGCGGACAGCTGTCCGAAAAAGTGCGCAGAAATCCTTATTCTGTGGTGCTTTTTGACGAGATCGAGAAAGCCCACCCGGATGTGTTCAACGTACTTCTGCAGGTGCTGGATGACGGACATATCACCGATTCCAAAGGGCGCAAGGTGAGTTTTAAGAATACCATTCTGATCATGACTTCCAATGCGGGGGCACAGAGGATCGTGGATCCCAAGAATCTGGGCTTTGGCATGGAGACAACAAAACAGCAGGATTATGACAAGATGAAGTCCGGCGTGATGGAAGAGGTGAAAAGGCTTTTTAAACCTGAATTTATTAACAGGATCGATGAGATCATGGTATTCCATCCACTGAACAGGGATGACATGAAGCGGATTGTAACACTGCTGTCCCACAATCTGGTCAAGCGCTGCAAAGAGCAGATGGAAATAGAACTGACCATCACGCCTGCCGTGAAGGAGTGGCTGATCGAGAAGCACATGGATGTGAAAATGGGCGCCCGTCCCATGAAGCGGGCCATTCAGTCCGAAATCGAAGATGTTCTGGCGGAAGAGATCCTGTCAGGCAATGTAAAACGGGGAGATAAGGTTTCGGCAGGACTTAAGAATAAGAAAATCGTATTTTCGGTACGTGTTGAAAAATGATAGCATAGCATAGACATAGGAGGAGAGTAACATGGCTGTAGTAGAAGAATTACTGCGAACCGAGGAGAACGGAGCAATCAGCTTCGGCAATTACAGGCTGGAGGCCAAAGCAAAGCTTGAAAATTATGAACATGGCGGGGACTTGTATAAAGTGAAGACCTACAAGGAACTGACCAAGTTAGAAAAAAACGGTATGTTTTCTTATGAGTCACAGCCCGGGACGAGTGTACTTGATTTTCAGGAGACAGAGGACGGCGTGTCATTTGTCGTGGAAGCGGATGAGGATGCACAGATCACGGTAGGTCTGGAGGAAGATGCGGAATACAGCGTCACGCTGGGCGATACGCAGATCGGCAAGATGAAAACAAATCTGAGCGGTAAGCTCAGCATCAGTGTGGAATTGGAAAATGCCGGCGAGATCGCGGTAAAGATTGTGAAGAATGGCTAAGGGTAAAACGGTGACAGTTTTTTACTGTCAGAATTGCGGTTATGAATCTTCCAAGTGGATGGGGCAGTGCCCCGGATGCAGAGAGTGGAACAGTATGGTGGAAGAGAAGGCGGCAAAGTCCGGCGGCGCTTCCCGCGGTACAGGCGGGAGCAGCCGGGGCAGAGATGCGGTGAAGCCTTCGAGTCTGTCGGAAGTAAGCATACAGGAAGAGATGCGTATGGGAACCCATATGGCGGAACTGGACAGAGTGCTGGGCGGCGGTATCGTGCCCGGCTCTTTGACGCTGGTGGGCGGAGATCCGGGTATAGGCAAGTCCACGCTGCTTTTGCAGGTATGCAGACATATGTCGGCGGACGGGCGCAAGGTGCTCTACATATCGGGGGAGGAGTCTTTACGCCAGATCAAGCTTCGGGCAGGCCGGCTGGGAGATTTTTCGGATAATCTACTGCTGTTGTGCGAGACGAGCCTGGAAATCGTGGAGGAGACGATCCGAAGTGTGAAGCCGGATATTACCATCATTGATTCTATCCAGACCATGTATCATGAAGAAATCTCTTCGGCGCCGGGCAGCGTGTCCCAGGTGAGGGAATCTACCAATGTTCTTCTGCAGCTGGCAAAGGGCCTGAATGTTTCCATTTTTATTGTGGGTCATGTGACGAAAGAGGGAACTGTGGCCGGGCCCAGAGTGCTGGAACATATGGTGGATACAGTGCTTTATTTTGAAGGGGACAGACATGCATCTTACCGGATTCTACGGGGTGTCAAAAACCGTTTCGGTTCTACAAATGAGATCGGTGTTTTCGAGATGAAAGAAGAGGGACTGGTGGAGGTCAGAAACCCTTCTGAATTTATGTTAAACGGCAGGCCTGAGGGGGCAAGCGGCTCCATTGTATCCTGCTCCATGGAAGGAACCCGTCCGATGCTGCTGGAGATTCAGGCGCTTATATGCCGCAGCAACTTTGGCATTCCCAGAAGACAGGCTATCGGTACGGATTTTAACAGAGTCAATCTGCTGATGGCGGTGCTGGAAAAAAGGCTGGGTGTGCAGATGTCTGACTGTGATGCCTATGTGAATCTGGCGGGCGGCCTGCGTATTCTGGAACCGGCGATCGATCTGGGAATCGCCATGGCCATTGTTTCCAGCTTTAAGAACCGTGTCATTGACGATAAGACGGTAGCTTTCGGGGAGATCGGACTGAGTGGTGAAGTGCGGGGCGTGTCCATGATGGCGCAGAGAGTGTCGGAGGCGGCAAAGCTGGGATTTCAGGTCTGTATTCTTCCGGAGGCCGGAAAAAATCAGGTAAAGCCGGTGAAAGGAATGAAACTGGTCTGGGTAAAGACCGTTCAGGACGCCATAGATTTGATCTGATGATTTGAAAAATATGACAAAAATGTAACAAAACTATAAACAAACTTAATATTTTATGCTTTTCCTATATTCAAACGGAAGTTTTTGTGGTAGTATATCTGAGATATGGTAACAGTTCAGCTTTACACGTGTCATGTGTGACAGTGAAAACGGAGACTGGACTGCTACGGGATATAGTGCAGCAAATATGTGATAAGGAGTACGGGGTTAGGGATGAGGAGACAGGTCATCCTGAGGGCGTCAGATGAGACACTACACCGGAGCGTGTAATGGGCGGCGTGAAACCCGGATAAAGGAGTCACTGATGGATAAGCAGATACAGGATTCACAGGAGCCGGCAGAGAGTACAGCGGACAAGCCGAAGCGAAGGTGGATCAAGAATATACCGTTACTGATCCTGGAGCTGTGTGTACTGGCGGCAGCAATCGGTATCATGTACGTGGTGGTGACAGCCACCGATGAAGTAGAGCGGAAAGCCATTGACGAAGAGAAGATCACGATCAACGAAGAGGTTGCGGAGATCATAGAAGAGGAAGAGAGCAGCCACGAGGTAAAAGGGTATCGAAATATTGCCCTGTTCGGTGTGGATGCCAGAGACGGCCAGCTTGGCAGAGGTACCAGAAGCGATACGATCATTATAGCGAGCATCAACCAGGATACCCAGGAGATTAAACTGGTCTCGGTATTTCGGGATACGTTTCTGAATCTCAGCAACGATTCTTACAATAAATGTAACGCGGCTTATGCCCAGGGCGGGCCGGAGCAGGCCATCAGTATGCTCAACATGAATATGGATTTGGACATTACTGATTATGTGACGGTAGGGTTCGGAGGCCTGATCGATTCTGTGGATGCGCTGGGCGGTGTGGAGATGGATGTCACCAAAGCGGAGATTTCCCATCTGAACAATTATCAGCTCTGTATGGCAGAAGAACTGGGAGTCGATTATACGCCGGTGGAACACAGCGGCAGGCAGCTTCTGAACGGTATGCAGGCAACAGCCTACTGCCGGATCCGTTATACCAAAGGCGATGATTTCAGGCGTGCCGAGCGCCAGAGAGATGTGCTGACTGCAATGATGGAAAAAGCTAAAAAGGCACCGGTGAGTACATTGACTGAGATGGTTAATGCAATTTTGCCTGAGGTGGAGACATCATTGAATGTGAATGAGATTCTGGGAGTTCTGGGCAGTCTGGCGGGATATGATGTGGTCACCAGCGAAGGTTTTCCCTTTGAGGATAACCGTGCCGGCGCAACGGTCGGAAGCAAGGGAAGCTGTGTCATACCGGATAATCTTGAGGAAAACGTGATCGAACTGCACAAGGTCCTGTATCCTGAGGCGGATTACAAGCCGTCAAGACAGGTGATGAATATCAGTACAGAGATCAGGGAACTGACAGATGTATACAGAGAAGGTTCCTGAAGGATACAGGGAGCGGATATATAAGTAAAAACATATGACAGCAGTTGAGGCGTAGCGTATGCCCCGGCTGCTGTTTCAAAGTCAGGACAGAAAAACCTGAAAACGCATTAGAGGAAAGACATCATAAAGCCAGAAAGGTTGTAGCATCATGAAAAAACTGCTTGTTTATTTGAAAGACTATAAGAAAGAGACGGTTCTGGCCCCGCTTTTTAAAATGCTGGAGGCTACCTTTGAACTGTTTGTACCGCTTGTGATGGCGGCCATCATCGACAGAGGGATCGGCGGCGGAGAAGTGCCCTATGTGCTTCACATGGGCGGCCTGCTGGTGGCGCTGGGAGTGATCGGGCTTGTATGTTCCATCACAGCCCAGTACTATGCGGCCAAAGCGGCAGTAGGGTTTTCCACGAAGCTGAAGCATTCTCTGTTTGCGCATATTCAGGGGCTTTCCTATACGGAGATAGACACGCTGGGGACTTCTACCATGATCACCCGCATGACTTCCGACGTAAATCAGGCTCAGAACGGCGTAAATATGGTGCTTCGGCTTTTTTTACGTTCGCCTTTTATTGTCTTCGGTGCGATGATCATGGCATTTACCATCGATGTGAAGGCAGCGTTTATTTTCGTGGTGACGATTCCGTTATTATCGGTGGTCGTTTTCGGCATCATGATGCTGACCATGCCGCTGTATAAGAAAGTACAGGCCGGATTGGACAGCGTGCTGGGTATCACCAGAGAAAATCTGACCGGTGCCCGTGTCATCCGGGCTTTCAATAAGGAGCAGGAGGAGATAGAGGCCTTCGAGGAGAAAAACAGCAGTCTGGCGCAGATGCAGCTTTTTGTAGGAAAATTATCTGCGTTAACCAATCCGGTTACGTATATTATCATCAATGCAGCTACAATTATTCTGCTTTACACCGGTGCGGTGCGTGTGGATGAGGGAACGATCACCCAGGGTCAGGTGGTGGCGCTGGTCAACTACATGTCCCAGATCCTGATTGAACTGGTGAAGCTTGCAAACCTGATCATTACCATCACAAAGGCGCTGGCCTGCGCAAACCGCATCCAGAGTGTGTTTGAGATAGAATCCAGTATGGAGTGGGAGCAGAAGGCAGCCGGCGGAAAAACGGCCGGAGATGGAAGGAAGCAGGCTGGAAGTAATGAGGCGGGAGCATCTGAGCCGCATTATATGGTGGAATTCAATCATGTGCATCTTGCCTATGCGGGAGCCGGGGCGGAATCCCTCTCTGATATTGACTTTCGGGTCAAAAAAGGCCAGACAGTGGGAATCATCGGCGGTACAGGTTCCGGCAAGTCTTCGCTGGTCAATCTGATTCCGCGGTTTTATGATGCCACAGGCGGTCAGGTCAGAGTGGACGGCAGAGATGTGCGGGAATATTCCATGGAGGAATTGCGCGAAAAAGTAGGGGTTGTTCCGCAGAAAGCCGTACTTTTTCAGGGAACTATTGCAGAAAATCTACGGTGGGGCAAAGGGGATGCCACGGAAGAAGAATTGTGGAAAGCTGTGGAGACGGCGCAGGCGAAGGAGTTTGTGGAGCAGAAGGACGGAAAGCTGGAAGCTCCCGTGGCGCAGGCAGGCCGGAATCTGTCCGGAGGTCAGCGGCAGAGGCTTACCATCGCGAGGGCATTGACGGGCAGGCCGGAGATTCTGATTCTGGACGACAGCGCATCGGCGCTCGACTATGCCACGGACGCGGCGCTCAGGCAGGCGATCCGCAGTATGGAAGGGGATATGACGGTGTTTATCGTATCCCAGCGTGCTTCCTCCATACAGCACGCGGATCAGGTCATTGTTCTGGATGACGGTGAGACTGCGGATATCGGCACCCATGAGGAGCTGCTGGAAAGATGCAGTGTTTATCAGGAAATATATTATTCACAGTATCAGAAGACGGAGGGGGCACAGGCATGAGTTTGAAAGAAAACCGGGGCAGTCAAAAGGAAACGCTTGGAAAAGTTTTGCACTATATAAAGAAATACTGGATCTATCTTGTCTTGTCTGTTGTGATGGCGGCGGTTACAGTGACGCTGACACTGTACCTTCCGATATTGACCGGACAGGTCATTGATTTGATCATAGATAAGGGAATGGTGGATTTCCAGGGGGTATTTCAGATCCTTGGAAAAATGGCTGTGGTGATTGGGGTTACGGCGGCGGCACAGTGGATCATGAATGTGTGTAACAATAAAATGACTTACCGCATTGTGCAGGACATCAGAAACGAGGCGTTTCGCAGGCTGGAGATCCTGCCTCTTAAGTATATCGACGGACATTCCTACGGAGAGGTGGTGAGCCGTGTGATCGCTGATGTGGATCAGTTTGCGGATGGCCTGCTGATGGGATTCACACAGTTTTTTACCGGTGTTATCACGATTCTCGGCACGCTGGGCTTTATGCTCAGCGTTAATGTGGGCATTACAGGCGTGGTGGTGCTGATCACCCCGTTATCTTTCCTGGTGGCGGCTTTTATTGCGAAGAAGACCTATACCATGTTCCATGTGCAGTCGGAGACAAGAGGAGAACAGACGGCGCTGATTGAGGAGATGATCGGAAATCAGAAAGTAGTGCAGGCGTTTTCCCATGAAGACGAGGCACTGGAAGAATTTGATGAAATTAACGAACGGCTGGGAAAATGTTCCTTGAAAGCGATATTTTATTCATCGATCACCAATCCTTCCACCCGTTTTGTGAACAATCTGGTTTATGCGGGCGTGGCAGTGTCTGGTGCAGTGTTTGTCATAAAAGGCGGTATCAGTGTGGGTAAGCTGTCCTGCTTTTTGACCTATGCGAATCAGTATACAAAGCCGTTTAATGAGATATCCGGGGTAGTGACGGAACTGCAGAATGCCATTGCCTGTGCGGCCAGGATCTTCGAACTGATCGAGGAAGAGCCTCAGATTCCGGACCGGGAGAATGCACAGGTGCTTGGTCATGTGTCCGGCCGGGTTGATTTGCAGCATGTGGACTTTTCCTATGTGCCGGAACGGAAGCTGATCACGGATTTTAACCTGTCGGTGAAGCCGGGACAGCGTGTGGCCATTGTGGGGCCTACAGGCTGCGGAAAGACTACAGTGATCAACCTGCTGATGCGTTTTTATGATGTACAGCAGGGCAGGATCTGTGTGGACGGCGCGGATATCCGGGATGTGACCAGAAGCAGCCTGCGCGGCAATTACGGCATGGTGCTGCAGGAAACCTGGCTTAAGGCCGGGACAGTACGGGAGAATATCGTGATGGGAAAGCCGGAGGCCACGGAGGAAGAGATCATTGCGGCGGCGAAGGCATCCCATGCACACAGCTTTATCAAGAGACTGCCCCAGGGGTATGATACGGTGATTACTGAGGATGGCGGCAATCTTTCCCAGGGACAGAAACAGCTCTTATGCATTACCAGAGTCATGCTCTGCCTGCCGCCCATGCTGATTCTGGATGAAGCAACTTCTTCGATTGACACCCGGACGGAGATCAGGATCCAGAAAGCCTTCGCTACAATGATGAAGGGAAGAACCAGCTTTATTGTGGCGCACAGGCTCTCTACCATCCGGGAGGCGGATGTGATTCTTGTGATGAAAGACGGAAATATCATTGAACAGGGAAATCATGAGACACTGCTTTCGCAGAAGGGATTCTATGCGACGCTGTATAACAGTCAGTTTGCAGGATAACAGCGCGCCGGAAATGGCCGGACCGGTACAACGATTGATCAGACGAGTCAATGTGTCAGTTCATTCGTATTCGTTGTACTGGTCAGCGGGAGAAAAGTCTTTGTAATAGGATGCATCTTCATTATAGTCCATGTAACGGCAGAGAATATCTGTGATGGAGCCATTTTCCCATGTGAAGAGCAGATAATAATATACCACCGTATGGGAGTTCAGAAAATCTTCGGAACTCAGATAGGACAGCAGGTCTGCCTTTCGGATCTCATTTTCCTCACAGAAGACGTCCGGATCCACGGGCAGCCCGTCTATGAAAAAGGTAGGCAGTAAGGTAGTGACAGAGGAGTCAAAAGGAATTTCTTCCGCAGGCAGTACCTCGTAGCTGCCGCCGTTCACAGATGTGAAAATTCTATTATCACCGTAAGCAGCGAGAAAGGTCTCGGATGCATCACCGATGGTCACGCCGCGGCTTGTTGTATTTGTCTCAGAATCTAATTCATAATCGGTTGCGGTGAGCAGCGGTGTGCTCTTACCGCAGCCTGTCATCAGGCCTAAGGCCAGTCCGAGGGCAGTCAGAAGTAAGGCAGCTTTTTTCATAAATAATAACCATACCTTTCCGTAGCTTGCGAATTTGTGCCTGCGAATCAGATCTGAACCTGTTCGCTGTATGTAAGCATAAATATAAATAGAAAAAACAAATAAAAAAAGTGAGCAACGGCTCACAAGCTTTAACAGGGGCAGTAGGAATCGAACCCACATCGATGGTTTTGGAGACCACTGTTCTACCTTTGAACTATGCCCCTATGTACTGCGGTCGATGTCTCAAACCGCCGAACATTATTATAGCATAGAGACATGTTCCCGTGCAAGTATTTTTTGCATCTTTGCAAATTTAGGCCGGGCCTATCAGATATTTGACATGTAATACAGATGTGGTAAACTAAAAACTGCCAGTATGGATGGCGATATACGTGGGAAACCGGAAATGTGAAAGGAGCAGCAGAATAACAATGAAAAGAAACGCAAAGTATTATATGGCATTGGCAGGAACGGGAGTTATGCTTGGCCTTACCGGCTGCGGCGGGCAATCATCTGTGCAGGAAGCTTCTTCGGAAGCGGAAACGGCACCGGCGGAGGGAGATGCGGCAGAAGAGTCTGTAGAAGGATCCGGTCAGACGAATGAAAATGCGGAAAACGGACAGAATGCCGGGACACAAATCGAGGCAGTTTTGTATGAACTGCCCGCAGAACCGGAGGAAGCGGGCGTTTACGTGGAGCCGATTGAGAATCTGCCGGAGGATTTTATTCGAGGTGTGGATATTTCCAGTGTGCTTGCGGAAGAGGCCAGCGGTGTTGTCTATTATAATGAACAAGGGGAACAGCAGGATCTTTTTCAGACATTGGCTCAAAACGGCGTCAACTATATCAGAGTCCGGGTATGGAATGATCCCTATGACGCGGAGGGCAACAGCTACGGTGGGGGTGGAAACGATACGGCTGCGGCTGCAGAGATCGGCCGTCGGGCGGCACAGTACGGCATGAAGCTATGCGTGGACTATCACTATTCTGATTTCTGGGCGGATCCATCCAAACAGATGTGTCCCAAGGCATGGGAAGGAATGTCCATTGAGGATAAGGCGGCAGCGCTGGGTAAATTTACCGAAGAAAGCCTGACAGAGATTATCGGTGCAGGAGCTCAGGTGGGCATGGTGCAGATCGGCAATGAGGTCAATAACGGTATTGCCGGAGAGACAGACTGGACGAAGCGGCGGCAGTTGCTGCAGGCGGGTTCCGCGGCAGTGCGGGAAGTGGCGGCACAGACAGGAAATGATATTCAGGTCGCGGTACATTTTACGGATATCTCTGATCAGAAAGGGACACTGGCTATTGCGCAGAAGCTGGAAGATAAAGAGATAGACTATGATATTTTTGCGGTGTCTTATTATCCGTTCTGGCATGGCACCATAGAAAACCTGACGGAAACCTTGCAGAAGCTGACGGAAACCTATGGTAAGAAAGTGCTTGTAGCGGAAAATTCCTATCCGTATACGACGGCAGACGGAGACGGTTCCGCCAACAGTATCGGTGAAGATGATATTCTGCCGCAATATCCTGCAACCGTGCAGGGACAGACCAATGAGATCCGGGATGTCTGTGCCGCGGTGGCAGATGTGGGAAGCGCCGGTCTGGGCTACTTCTATTGGGAACCGGCATGGCTGCCTGTGGGAGTCTGGGAAGAGGGTGCCGCAGATGCCGGTCAGGTGCTTGAACAAAACAAGAAGACCTGGGAACAGTATGGATCCGGCTGGGCTTCTTCTTATGCGTCCGCTTATGACCCGAAAGATGCGGGGGTCTATTATGGAGGCAGTTCATGGGATAATCAGGCAGTATTTGACTTTTATGGTCAACCGTTGGAATCCCTGAAGGTATTTAAGTATCTGCATTGCGGAACGATCGTGGAGCGGCAGGTGGAGAGTATACCTGTGACGGAAGTAAATGTCAGTCTGGACGGAGAGATTGAGATGCCTCAGACGGTGGAAGTGGCATTTAACGACAGAACTACTCTGCCCGTAGCAGTTAGATGGGATGAAGCCCAGCTTGCGGCGATTGATACCTCGGAAGGCGGAGAATATGATGTGGCAGGAGAATTTGTGATCATGCAGGAGGGGGAGGAAAACAGCGCAGATTCGGATATCATTCTTACAGATGAAGTGATAACTATGCTCTCTGAGACACCGCCTGTAGCTCGTATAACCGTCAGTAAGCTGAATCTGATCGCAAACAGCAGCTTTGAGGAAAGCGATACATCTATGTGGGAGATTAACGGAAACGGCACGGATTTTCAGGATAAGGCGGCTGATGCCCACAGCGGAAACCTGGCATTACATTTCTGGTCAAATGATGAAGTGAAATTTACGGCGCAGCAGACTGTGACCGGGTTGGAGCCGGGCGTTTATGAATTTGGACTGTTTCTGCAGGGCGGTGACGCGGGCGACAATGCAGATCTGTATATCTATGCAGATAACGGCACAGATTCCCTGACTGCAAAAACCGGTGTGACGGGCTGGTGCAACTGGCAGAATCCTGTTATTGATGAGATCACGGTAGGCGAAGACGGGACGCTGACTGTGGGAGTTTCCGTGAACGCGGCCGCCAGGGCATGGGGAACGCTGGATGATTTTTACCTGTATAAAAAATAGTTAAAAAATAAAATGTATTGGTAAGGCGCGGACTCACTTGATCCGCACCTTGCGATATTTGTAATAGGCAGTGACGGCGCACAGTACTGTGACAATGGCCGCGGAGACGGCGGTGATCCAGATCATTCTGCCGGTTCGGCCGGATGTAAGGGCATCCAGCTCTGAGATCGTATTATGATTGATCATAAAAAACGGCGAAGCATAGACCAGGATGTGAACCGGAAAAAGGATCCTGCCCCATAGTGTAAGGGTAGAAGCTTCCAGAGAGGAAGCTAAAAGAACCCGGTAGATGCCGTGCAGAAGAGGGAGCACAAGCAAGGGCAGGCCCCAGCAGGCTCCTGCCGCGGAGACGGAATGAAAAGCACTGTGAAAACAGGCCGACATACACAGAGTTAGGGCACACAATTCCAGAATTCCAAGCAGGCTTAAAGCATAAGTCTGTACTAAGAGAGTGCCAAAAGGTATCAGCGGCTCATTCCAGCCGGATACCAGAGTGGAAAGGCAGGAAAAGCTGTCCCAGCCATACACCATACCATACAGAAGCAGGCCGGATAATGTGATGACGGCCCAGAGACCGATGCTTAAGGTGTATGCGGCGGCAAACTTGGCCGCCATATCTTTTGCAGGACCCTCCTGAGTCGTGAAAAGAAGGGGCTTGGTTCCGGTCTGTTCTTCCGCAGAGAATACAGTGGCAACGGAATACAGGATGAGGATGCTGACCAGAAGGAGACACATATAGTACCATTCCCGGTATGAATCCCAGCCTGTAAAACATGCAAGATAGATATCTTCTCCCGTAAAGTCATGGACTTCGGACAGTTGTGAGTCGGCAAGAGGCAGTACTTTTGTGGCGGCCTGATAGTCATTCCGGTCATGCAGGTATCCGTCTGAGGCGTAGTTCATGACGAACCGGTTCAGAAAGTTTTCGTTGGTTATTTCGCCGGACTGCTCAGATATTTGAGGAAATCCGTATTTGTCCGCGATCAGCTGCAGTTTTTTGTCAGTTAATGTTCCTTTGAATTCTTCCGTGATCTGCCGGTCTGCCATGACTGCTTCGTAACCGCGATATTTCGTACCGTTTACGGTCGACACGGCAGAATTCAAATGCTGCAGGAAGACAAGAAGGAGGAATGCAATGATGCAGACCAGACCTGCAGAAAAGAGTTTTTTGCGGCACAGCTTATACAGTTCGATTTTATATAGACGCATGTTCTTTCTCCTTATGGTCAGTTTCACTGATGGAATATCTTTTTTTCGTGAAAAACAAGTAGGCATCTTCCAGTGTTACTTCCACGGGTTCGGCGTTTTCTACGGGCTTTTCTTTTGATACAATGCGCAGTTCCACCTGACCGGCCTGGTTACGCAGGTTGCTGATGATATGCTGCCGGCCCAGTTCATCGGCCTGTTTTTCGGGAACGAGGCATTTCCAGACACAGCCTTCCGCTTCTTTCAGAATCCGGGCTTCCTCACCGATGTGCATGATCTGTCCGTCTTTCATGATCATGATTTTATCGGCGATATACTCGATATCTGAGACGATATGGGTGGACAGAAGCACCAGCCGGTTTTTGCCCAGGGAACTGATGATGTTGCGGAAACGGACCCGTTCACCGGGATCAAGACCGGATGTAGGTTCGTCCAGTATAAGGATTTCGGGATCGTTAAGGAGGGCCTGTGCGATGCCGGTTCTTCTTAACATACCGCCGGAAAAGGTCTTGAGTTTATTCTTTTTTACACTGGAAAGATCTACCATTTCCAGAAGTTCGTCGATCCGGTTTCGCGCGTACTCCTCCGGCAGTGCTTTTAACGCCGCCATGTAGTTGAGAAAGCGGAGGGCGCTGAAGTCGCCATAGTAACCAAAATCCTGCGGGAGATATCCCAGAAGCCGGCGGTATTCACCGGCCATCTGTAAAATGGGCATTCCATCACACAGGATGGAGCCGCTTGTGGGTTTCAGGATGCCGCACAGCATCCTCATGAGGGTGGTCTTTCCGGCACCGTTTTCTCCCAGAAGCCCGTATACGCCGTGGCCCAGGCAGACAGAGACATCCCGCACGGCAGGTTTGTTTTTAAATTCCTTTCTTACATCTGTTAATTCCAGTTTGTACATAAAATTTCTCCTTTACTGATTTCTGTAAAAAGTGTTTTGACCTGGATGCAGAACAGCGTGCTGAAGACGGCTAAAGCTATTCCCCAGATTAAGAGCGCGGACTGTGTGTAAAGCCGGGGTGTGGAGGCCAGTACTGTATAAAAAACAGAGAGAAATACACCGGCAGCGGCGGTCAGCCAGATATTCCGCCGACCTGTTTCTGTCAAAAGAATGCCGAGACAGACACATTGGGTAAAGAAAAAGGGCACCAGCATGTAAAGGCCGATCTGTATGAGCCGCATTTTCCATTGAACACTCACAAACATGATGGCAAAGAAAAGTATCGCCAGATTCATGATGCCGGAGGATATCATATGGAAGGCGCTCATCTGTGTTACATTGAAGTAACAGGTTTCACTCAGTTCGGACAGTTCGGCAAAACATATTTTTCCGACTTCCAGAATGGAGAGAAAGCCCAGCGCTCCGGAAAGGATCATGGATGCCAGTGTCATGACTTTATTGTCGATGCGGTTGAGATGCATGACGGCGATCAGAAGCATCATGAAGACGCAGCCGGACAGATGCAGGATCATCATGGTTCTGTCTGCATAGCGGAGATGGTTTTGCCATATTTTTCGACGGTCATTTACAAGACGGACCTCTTTGACGGCGATTTCCCGCCGAAGGATTTCAAGGGCATTGCGTTTATGCTGTTCATCTATGGCAATGTGGGTATCCATGACCAAAAATGCAGATTTAAGATCTGCGGTATGGATGGATTGTTTATTGGTTTTTTCAGATATGGTTGTATTAGCTGCATTATTTTCTGCCATGTTGACTCCTATTCGTCTGTTCTGCAGACGTTCAAATCAATGTTTCGTTTAAGATTGTTTTTTTGCAGTTTGTATGTTACAGTTTTTGAATCCTTTACAGGGAGGAGGAATCTGCAATGTCTCTTTCGTATTACCCGGAGGATTCCAGGAGCTTTTTCAGCGTCTTTATGCCTAATCGGTATCGGGATTTTACCGTTGATACGTTGCAGCCAAGCATTTTTGCAATTTCATGGAATCGCAGTTCTTCGCGGATTCGGAGAAGAATGACCTCCCGCTGCTTTATGGGAAGCTGCTGCAGAGCGGGCCACAGAACCATCGACTCCTCCACATGATCCAGCCGGTCGTCTGCCGCACCCAGGCTGTGCTGGTCTTCGATGTCGCAGGTATCCTTTTTATGATGAAAATAATCCCGGCACAGGTTACGTGCAATGATGAGCAGATATCCTTTCAGGTTGCGGTATTCATAGGAATCCACATACTTGATAAAACGAAGAAATACGTCCTGCGCGATATCATAAGAGTCTGTTTCCTGCCCCGTCAGATACAGACAAAACCGGTATATCTCGTCATAGTATCTTTCGACAATGGTATTCAATGCTTCTTTACTTCCATTATGAACTTTATGAATCAGTTCTTGATCGGTCACTTGACAGCCCTGTGCTTTCCGGTATCGGTTTAACCATGTGCTTGTATACCTAAATAACTGCTCTTATTATACAAAAGATTACCGGATGAAAGAAAAATTATAAAAAAATTTTGGCGATTTATCATCTTTATAGAACGGAAAGAGGTTATTTATGTATCGTGTGAGGCGGAATAGTATAAGGGCAGCAAAACATAAAAGGCAGCAAAGCACAAAGCAGCGAGGAGAGGAGCGGAACATGAAATTACATCTGAGATTATATTTAAAGCTGTGTCATATGGAGTTTTATAAACTGTGGCACAGGAAAGCTTTTATGATTGGCAGCATATTTACGATTCTGACTATGTTATTCTATTTTCAGGTAGTGCTCACGGGAGGAGAAATCTCCACGGTGAACGGGGTAAAATATTACGGGAAGGAGGCCGTGAAGGTCAACAGGCGGATTACAGAGTCCTATCGGGGAGAACTGACAGATCAAAAGGCGGAGCAGATCATAGCAGAGTATGGCTTTCCTTCTGTGGTTGAATATGATTATCAGGGCTGGCGGGATGCCAATTATCTGAACGGGTTTGTGACGAAGTATTTGTCAGACGGTTCCTATAGCTCATGGGATGACTATACAGTTCCGACCAGATTGTATGCCATCAAAGATACGGTTGCGGGCGAAGTGGAAAAAGCTCTGGGCGGGAGAGTTCCTTTTGCATATACAAGGGGGTGGGAAGCGTTCCTCGATGTACTTCAGACGGGGATGGTGCTTGCAAGCATTCTGTTGATTATGGCGGTTTCCATCGTGTTTGCAGAGGAAAGCCAGACAAAGATGCTTCCGCTGGCCTTTACCACACAGGAAGGAAAGGGTAAGGTGGTATGGGCAAAAATTACGGCAGGTTTCATATTGACTATAGTAGTCTATGGAGCGGTAGTTCTGTCTGCCATTGTGCCTAGTGCCATTGTATTCGGTTTGGATGGCGGAAATTGTCCTTTAAGCATGGCACTGGATAAAAACCTGAGAACCGGCCATGTTTTTAAGATGGATTGGATGCCGGTGCAGACCTTTGCCGGCATTGTTCTGGGAGCAGGTTTGTTGGCCATGCTGCTTCTGAGTGCGCTTACAATGTGTGTTTCAGCCCATTGTAAGAGTAATTTCGGCGCGGTTGCCGCGGCGGCGGCTGTGTGGGGAATGCCGCTGCTGATTCAAATCACCTGTGGCGGTCTGGGATATTTTCTAACATCGTGTATGCCGATGTTTTTGGTTATGACCGATTTGGTCTATGAATTGATATTGTGGGAAAGAGTCGGGCTGGTGGTGGCAGTGGATTTGCCTCTATTGATCTTCTGTGTGGAAGAAAGTTGCCGGATCTATAAGGGAAGCCGGGAATAAGCTCTTATTCCCGACTTCAAATGAAGCGATCGTTTCCTTCCGGTTCAGCAGAGAATTTCACTTCTATTACTCTTCCACAATCAGAAAATCCCAGCTTTTCAGAGCCAGTGTATCTCCGGTTTTTATCTTTTGATCCTGAAGAAGAAGTCTGGCGTCGCCGCCTTTCCAGGTAATGGCGGCAGGCGTTTCGGCATAATTGAAAAAGTAGGTGATTCCACGGCCGTACTCATTGATGCCTCGTTTGATGATGACAGGATATTGTTCTGCGGGAAGGGTAAGACCGGCATCTTTGACTGCATAGGATAATAAGTTTTTTAGCAGCCCGGAATTAAAATAACATCCGATATATATTGCTTTGCCATTCCCAAAGCTGTTTTCTGTGACAGCGGCGAAATTTCCCCACTGGGGATGGTCGTAGGCGGCCAGTGTCCGGGCAGTGTCGGGCAGCAGCAGTTCCATCCAGAAGCGGACAGTATTTTTCAGGGAATCTATTTCAAAAGCACAGTCCTTAAGTCCCACATTGACTCCGTCAGTAAACTGGTCATATGTCATTCCGAACACATCTGTCAGCATATGGGGCTGATCATCCGGGTAAATTTTCAGTACCGGGTCGGAAAACGCCGTTTTAAAAGTAGAAATTAAATGTCCGCCTTCCGTCACAAAGCGCCGCAGGTTATCGACAAGAGTGTCAGAAGCACTGTAGAGTGCGGGGGTTACGAGTATCTTGTATTGACCAAACAGGTCGGTATCGTCAGCGGACAAAATATCACACTCTATATTTAATTCATAGAAAGCATCATAAAGCCAGCGCACTATGTCATTGTACTTCAGATCCGGATGGATGCCGAACCACTGCAGACCGGTCAGTGACTCATTGGACAAAAGAAGCGCCACATCAGCCTTTTTGCGCAGATTTTTCAGATGGTCCCCGTATCTGGTAAAGTCAGCGCCGATGGTGGCAGCTTCCCGGTAGGTGGCATTTTCTTTCAGATTATGGCTCAGGATGCCTTTCCAATAGGACTCGATGGCATTGTGGATAGAATGCCAGTGCCAGTACATAACCGAGTTGGAGCCGGAGGCCAGGTGGCTGAAAGCCTGCAGGCGGAGCTGGCCGGGGTAGTGAAGCCAGCCGTGGTTACCCTGGGCTTCCGTTTCAAGAATCAGATAGTTGCTTTTCTTGACGGAGCGGGCGATGGCGCCGCCGAAAGAAATTTCTTTACCGGTGAGATCCTGGGCGGAAGGGTGATAAATATCGAAGCCGGCCACAGTAAGCGGTGCGGCGGCCTTCCATTGATCCACTTCCGGCTGCAGGCCGAAAGAGTAGTTGCGCCATTCATAGTCGAAGTTCTGGGTGATGAACTGATCCGGGCGGGCATATTCCTTCACAATGGCACACTGCCATGCCAGAAAATCAGTCACCAGCCTGCGCTGGAATTTCTGATATTCGGCACCGAGAGAGCCGTTGATGGTGCCGCGTACATCCGGAAAATCTTCCCACACGTCTATGCGGTTGCTCCAATAATCCAGGCCGAATGCGTGGTTTAGTGCATTCAGGTCGTTATGAAATTCTTTTTTCAGGTATTCTATGAACTTTTTCTGTGCGTAAACGCTGCATGTATCGTATGATTTTGTCTCATTGTCCAGCTGAAAGCCGATCACATGGTCATAGGAGACTGTTTCTTCGATCAGGCGGCGTATGATGATCTCGGCATGTTTCAGATACATGGGGTGGGTAATGTCCATATTCTGCCGGTGTCCGTACCGTCCGGGGCCGTCGTGGGTCTCTGCGATGATGTCCGGATATTTGGCGGCAAGCCAGGCCGGGATAGCGTAAGTCGGGGTGCCTATGATTACGGATATGCCGTGTCTGGCGGAGGCCTGCAGCATTCTGTGCAGGCGTGTGAAATCAAAGACGCCCTCCCGGGGTTCCCATGTGCTCCATGTGGATTCGGCAATGCGGATCACGTTAATGTGGGCCTTTTCCATCATTTCCATGTCAGTTTCGATTCTGTCACAGGGCAGATATTCATCGTAATATGCCGCCCCGAATAAGAGCTTTTCTGTTTTCATAGCCTGTCGTCCCTTTCTGTTTGGAAAAAGTGTGCTGAGTATCTTTCTGATTTCTGCGGCCAATAGGCCAGGAGGCCGTGCCTGTACAGAATTGTGTTATAAAAAAAGTAAATTTGCTTCGCAAAATAACAAATCGAACAAGTTCGATTACGAGATCCGCTTCGCGGACTCGGATATGCGGAGAAATTTCCTATATATCAGATTAGGGTGTCAAAAGGTGCTCTGTCAACTTTGCATAGGCAGATTGCACAAATATGTTCGTGAAGCTGTCTTGCTCAGGAGATTGAGATTTTCTTA
>ERZ808035.182-NODE-182-length-71414-cov-21.583120_pt1 | contig 71414 bp, 64 predicted proteins | sample MGYA00380189_ERZ808035 | MGnify/ENA primary metagenome ERZ808035 (study PRJEB31490, sample SAMN06133407) | mouse gut metagenome | isolation source: M5_1 | host: mice | place: China: Chengdu | collected 2015-05 ... | reverse complement strand
GGGCGCTGAGGGATTCGAACCCCCGACCCTCTGCTTGTAAGGCAGACGCTCTGAACCAGCTGAGCTAAGCGCCCGTTTCTTTGGTAAAGCGATGCAAAGGTACGACTATTTTTAACAAATCCAAAATCTTTGGGTGATTTTTTATCCAAGAGGCGAAAAATTTTGGTTTGGAGAACCATAAAGACCTTAAGGTCTTTATGGTCTTTAGCTGAGGTCAGTCGGCGAGGACGCACCGTATTTTGCCTACTGGGAGCTGGCCTTCGACCTGGAGAGGGAGACGCTGGCTGTTGGCGGTGATCCAGGCATTGATGGGTGCAGAGGAGGTCTTGCCGTCACGCGTGAATGTGAAGCCTACGCAATAGGCGAGATATTCCTTGTCGTTGACGGTGATTTTCTGAGTACCGTTGTATGTGACAGTGAGCACTTCGGTCTTCTTGCCCGAAAAGCAGTTGAGTTTGACCGATGATCCTATCCTCATGCGCGGAAAATCAATGCCTCTGACATAGAAGAACATGCTCAGAAGATCAACAGACGGACCAGTAGCGGTGAGAGTCTTGGAATCTTCGCTCCACTCACCTTTCTTGTTGCGGTATTTACGGGTGGCAAGTCCGGTGAACTGATTGCCGACATGACTGAAATTGACGACATCATACTTATAGGTGCCGTTTTCATGAGCTATGTAGACATATTTATCGGGCAGCAATGTCGCGGGCGACATGGTAGTGTACAAAGTGTCACGGAGGGCATACAGCTTGTCAGCCCATTTGGCAGAGCGCGCTGTCAGTTCAGCCTCATATACCGTAGGAGAAGTCTTAAGATGCAGAGTGGCATATCCAGCGACCTTGGAGATGAATCCCCATTTGTACATGACTTTATAGTTGAGCACTTCGTCCTGGAAATTGGTGGCTGCCAATCCAGCCATCGATGTCATCGCGATAACCAGCGCAATGACCAGAGTAGTTATCTTTCTCATCGTGATGAATTTTAGTCGGATGTTTAATAATAGACAAACCAAAGCATACGATGGTTTAACTACATGGTGAAAAAAGTCGGCATCAGTAATCCTGATGGCTGAGAGCGGCATCAAGAGCGGCATCATGGTCAGATGACGGGTCTCCGTCAAGATTATCAAGAGGGAGCATGGCGCGCTCCGCCTGCTCGATGCGCTTGTTGCGCCAGCATTTGCGGCATACCGCCATATAACGTTCATCACCACCTATTTCCACCTTGGGACCCTCCTCTACAAAATCACCATTGGCATCAAAGCGAGCATTGATGATGGTTTTGCGTCCGCAATTGCAGGTGCTTTTGATCTCCTCTATGGAGTCGGCTATCTCAAACAGCCTCCGCGAACCCTCAAACAGATGGCTCTGGAAATCGGTGCGCAAACCATAGCACATGACATTCACCCCATAGTCATCCACGATGCGGGCGAGCTGGTCAATCTGATATGCGACAAGAAACTGAGCCTCGTCAATCAATATCCATTCAATAATACGTCCACGCTCACGGAAAACCTCCCGGAGCAGATCGTAGAGATTCGTCTCAGGATAGATCCACATGCATTCACGCTCTATGCCTATCCGCGAACGGATCACATTACGCTCGTCACGTGTATCAATAACGGGTTTGAGGCACAGATAATCCATGCCTCGCTCCTCGAAGTTATAAGCTGTGGTCAGCAGCATGGCGGTCTTTGCAGACCCCATGGTGCCGTATTTAAAATAAAGTTTTCCGTTTCGCATGGCAAGATTAAAGAAATGATTGACCGACAAGGGAAGGCGCACATCAGTCGCCCATGGTACGCAACAGTTCGTCGTTGTCAGAAGTGCGCTCCATGCGGTCTCTGATGAATTCCATTGACTCGATGCTGTTACGGTCACTGAGGAAGCGGCGCAGAATCCACATGCGGTTGAGCGTCTCGGTACGTAGCAACAGGTCGTCGCGACGAGTGCTTGAAGCCATGATATCAACGGCAGGGAAAATACGCTTGTTGCTGAGTTTGCGGTCAAGCTGCAGCTCCATGTTGCCAGTGCCCTTGAACTCCTCGAATATGACTTCGTCCATCTTTGAACTGGTCTCGGTAAGAGCAGTGGCGATGATGGTCAGAGAGCCTCCGTTTTCTATGTTGCGGGCAGCGCCGAAGAAGCGTTTTGGTTTCTGGAGCGCATTGGCATCCACGCCACCTGAAAGGATTTTACCTGAGGCGGGGGCACATGTGTTGTATGCTCGTGCAAGACGGGTGATGGAGTCAAGAAGGATGACGACATCATGACCGCACTCCACCATGCGCTTTGCCTTGTCAAGCACTATACCGGCAATACGGACATGATGGTCAGCAGGTTCGTCAAATGTAGAGGCAATAACCTCGGCATTTACACTGCGACGCATATCGGTGACTTCCTCCGGACGTTCGTCAATGAGGAGAATCATGATGTATGTCTCAGGATGGTTTTCGGCAATGGCATTCGCTATATCCTTAAGCAGTATGGTCTTACCTGTCTTGGGCGGTGCGACTATCAGACCTCGCTGACCCTTGCCTATCGGCGAGAACATATCGACGACTCGGGTGGATATGTTGCTCGACCTGCCGGAGGTAAGGTCAAATTTCTCATTTGGGAAAAGAGGCGTCAGGTGTTCGAAGTTGACCCTATCACGTATAAATTCGGGAGTGCGGCCATTGATGCGCTTCACACCTGTCAGGGGGAAATATTTCTCACCCTCCTTGGGCGGCCGTATGGTAGCCTCCACGACATCGCCATTTTTCAGCGCATACTGTTTCAGCTGCTGCTGACTGACAAGGATATCGTCGGGTGACGGCATATAATTATAATCGCTTGAGCGAAGGAAACCGTGACCTTCGGGGACGATTTCAAGCACACCTGTCGCTTCTATCAGATCAGCAAAGTCATAGGGAGTATCTTTGACCTGCTGCAAGCGGTTGTTTTTGTTTTTCTTGCCTTTGCCCTGGGGCTGGTTAGGCTGATTGGGTATCTTCTGTCCAGGCTCCGCGATAACCACAGGTGCCATCTTGACATTTTGCGGCTGAGCCTGCTGCTTGTTGTTTTCGGGATTCTGATTATTATTGCGCTCGCGCTGCTGGCGAGGCATGAAACTGCGACCAGAGACGGCAGGGAAAAAGCTCACAAGCGAATTGGCTGCGTCATTAGACTGTTCGCCGCCATTATTATTCTGACGCGGCGTAAATACTTTAGGAGTGGGTGTTTGTGACTGTGCTTCATTGTCGGCAGGCGCAGGCTGAGGAGCTGCGTTGCGACGGGGAGTAAACACCATCTTCGGTTGTTGCTCTGCCGGATGGTTAGTCAAAGTTGCGTCCGGGAGAGCCTGAGGAACTACGGCAGGCAAGACGACAGCTTCTGCCGGATCGTCCAACGGCTGAACCTCAGGAGCTTGACTTTGCTGCTCAGCTGCCAAACGCGCTGCTTCAGCCGCTTCAGCTGCTTTCTGCGCATTGGATTTACGACCACGTTTCTTAGGAGTTGGAGCTGCGGGGGCGGCAGGAGTATCTGCGTCAGACAACTCTACAGGAGCATCTACCGCAGCTGCATCGGCTGCCTCAGGCTGCATGGTGACAGACTTGGGTTTGCGTCCGCGCTTGCGTGGCGCATCCTGGGCAGACGCTTGGTCGGCATTATTATTGTTTTGCTTGGGCTGCCGCTGACGTTCAGTAGCAGAGGTAGCATGATTGATGGCTTGTTGGTCAAGAATTCCATAGATGACTTCATCCTTGTCGGTGAGGTCAACTTTTTTCATTCCCATGGTTTCAGCGATCTTGATGAGTTCATCATCAGACATCGCATTAAGATCAGCAATATTATACATATAAAATAAAGGAGGTGTGTTCAGAGAATATATAAATCTCCCTCAAATAAGAGCATTGCGACAGGAACAAGTCCTGGCATAAACACGTCAAACGAAATTGAAATAGAGAGGGGGAAATTGACGCTGTCGGAATTTACGCAACAGCCATCTCCAGAAAATCCTGTCCACAATCACACAATTACAGCCGACATCCTCTCAGCCGAGAGAGATGCGATTTCTATGCCATAAATTAGGGGGGGATGATTTGGGGAGATGTGGAGTATAGCGGACTCGAACCGCTCACCTCGACACTGCCAGTGTCGCGCTCTAGCCAGATGAGCTAATACCCCTTAAATAGACGAAAACTGCTGTAATTCTAAGCGTTTCGCTTTGGACACTGCAAATATAGTGATTTTATGCAATTGCCGCCAAATATTTCCATTGTTTTTTTTGGCGAAGAAATTCTATAAATCTTATAAGTTGTATAAATCTTATAAGACTTATAAGATTTATAAGAATTATATATCTTATGGATGTTAGTCAGAGGCGACGGCTCTTGGGGGTAATCCTTAAGCATCGGGATTCTGTGATGACGACATCCACACCTACGTCATGAGGCTCGGCATCGATTTCATCGACTACCTGAAAGTCATATCCGACACCTATTTTCATAGCCTTGGTGTCAGCAAGCAGTCTGTCGTAGAAGCCCTTGCCTCTGCCCACACGATTACCCTTGACATCATAAGCTACCGCCGGAACGATCACCATCTCTATGGCAGAAAGCGGAACGGTATCCTGACCTGACGGCTCCATGATATGATAAGCCCCCTCTGCAAGCGATTCAGGCTCAAACGGAAGTATGTCAAGGTTAACCCCGTTGACCCGAGGCAGATAAAATTTCTTGGAGCGGCACCATTTCTCCAGCAGGCAATGCGTGTCAAGTTCATCTGCCAGCGAATGATACATCAATATATGGTCGGACATCATGAAAGCTGCCGTCTGCTCCAGCATTGACCAGACGCTTTCAGCTGCTTCTTGCTTTTCACGAGCTGTAAGAAGAGCCTTTGTAGCCCTTATCTTACTGCGTACAGATTGTTTGTCCATGGAATAATCCTATAATTAGCGTTACTCCACAGTAATTGAGCGGTAGGTTTGTCAGTCGAAACCCCGACCGGAAACCGGGTGGCACCCCGTCGCATCTCCTGTACCGCCCTGATTACTGTAGGGTCTGTAAGGTTATTGACTTTATAGAAAGCCGACGTGCCGAATACATCTCGAGCTATGAGGGCTTTCAAGTCTCTAACAATCAGTTTGCGCGAAATGTTTATGTAATACCACCGGAGGGCAACACCATTAGCCTTCGCATAATCGGCAAACTCCACAAGCAGGTCATCATCTGACGGCAGCACCTTAAGCATCGCATCTACCGAACCTGCCTTCTTAAGCTCGGCACGATGGCGGTCAGTAAAATCAAAGGAGAACTTCTGCAACAGCCCCTTGTTGAGCACATTGAGATAATAGGATGTTATCTCAGCCGTGTCATTGGGCACGAATATGTCCGGCATGATGCCGCCGCCCCCATAGACTACACGTCCGGCATCAGTCTTGAATATCAGGTGCTCATCATGCTTGATGCTGTCACCATTAAATATCTCGCCAGAGTTGTAACGATCAAGTATCTCACGCGCATAGTCATCATTATCGCCATGTGCATATGTCTTCTGTATACACCTTCCCGACGGCGTATAATAACGCGCTATAGTGAGCCGCACCGCGCTCCCGTCAGGCAGCTCCATCTGTCGCTGTACAAGTCCTTTGCCAAACGAACGGCGCCCAACCACGAGTCCGCGGTCATGATCCTGTATAGCACCGGCAAAAATCTCGCTCGCACTCGCCGAAAATTCGTCAAGCAGCACCGTCAACTCCGCATCCTGGAAAGTGCCTCCACCATCGCTGACTGCGGTGGATTCAGCCGACTCATCACGACCGTGGGTAGCGACTATAAGCTGCCCAGCAGGCAGGAACTCATTAGCCATCAGCACTGCCATCTCCATGAATCCGCCTCCGTTGCCACGCAGGTCCACCACATACTTCTTGGCACCAGCCTGTCGCAGCTTCACCATTTCGGTGTAAAATTCGTCATAAGTAGTGCGTCCAAACTTGTTGACACGTATGTAACCGGTAGCATCATCAATCAGGTATGACGCATCTATAGAGGTCACCGGTATGGGTCCGCGTGTCACTTCAAACGGCAGAATGTCTGCCGACGTAGAGCGACGGATGCCAAGCCTGACCTTCGTGCCGGCTTCGCCGCGCAGCCATGACATGACTTTCTCATTGGACCAGTGCTTGCCAGCCACTACCGAATCATTAATGGTGACTATACGGTCTCCCGCCAGCAGACCGACCTTTTCCGAAGGACCGCCAGACAACACTTCGAGCACATTGATGGAATCATTGAGCATATTGAAAGTGATGCCAATGCCGCTGAACGATCCCTCCAGCTCGCTGTTGACAGCCTCCAGATCCTCAGCCTTGATATATACCGAGTGAGGATCAAGTCCTGACAGCAGCTGGGGATACATAGTCTCCATGAGCGAATCAGTGTCGACAGCATCCACATACTCATGCCCTATGATGTTGAGCAACGTATTTAATTTATTGTTACCAGCACCTGATCTGTCCTGGATAAGTAATCCACGCGATGCCAACATGCCGCCCACAAATGCCAATGCAACTGTCAACGGAATCCATACCGCCGGATTCTTCAACCTATTATTCATTGTAACCGATATGTTATCTACAAATCCTGGATATGCACTATCTCTATCCCCACCTGACGCATCAGTTCAAGACCGTCAGTGATACGATAAAGGTCATGGAACACTACCCTCTTGATGCCTGACTGGATGATCAACTTGCTGCATTCCATGCACGGAGAGGCTGTGACATAGAGAGTAGAATCCTGTGACGAGTTATTGCTCCGTGCCACTTTTGTTATGGCATTAGCCTCTGCATGGAGCACATAAGGCTTCGTCAATCCGTTTTCGTCCTCACAGACATTTTCAAATCCCGAGGGAGTACCGTTGTATCCGTCAGATATAATCATGTCATCCTTGACCAGAAGCGCGCCAACCTGCCGACGCACACAATAGGAGTTTTCCGCCCATATCGTCGCCATGCGCAGATACCGTCGGTCCAGCAATTCTTGCTTTGAGGTTTCCATCAGTGCTATATTTACGCTATATACGTAATCGTATTCTTCCTTAGAGTTGTGCAAATTTACACTTTTTCATGTTTATTTGATTACTACAATAGCAATTCAATCACAAATGTTCATATTGTAACATTTTTGTAACACCACCGATACATGTTTGTTACTGTTTAAAATGCTGATTATTCAGTAATTAAGTATATTTTTCGTTAAATTAGAAAACTTTAGATTAATATTTCATATTCTATTTTTTCATCTCAATACTTAGTGTTACATTTGTGTATATTCAACTTTGAACACTGCCTGAAATGTAATAGTCTCTAAAAAATTCCTCAACATCAAGGCTATTCTTATTGAGATTAATTCTTAATTACTAATTACTTCAATTCAGCGACACTATGAGTACACCTAAATTCGAACGTCAGCTTGTTGAGCTGCAAGGCAATCTGCTCAACTTCGCTTACATCCTCACCTCAAACCGCGATGATGCCTACGACCTGCTTCAGGACACCACCCTGAAAGCCCTCGACAACGAGAGCAAGTATGTAGACAACACTAATTTCAAGGGCTGGGTTTTCACTATAATGCGCAATATTTTCATCAACAAATACCGTCGCATGGTCCGTTCGGAGACAATCATCGACAAGACCGAAGACCTCTACCATCTCGACATGGCTCAGGACTCAGGCACCGCATCGCCTGACGGATCATATGCAGTAGGCGAGATAAACGCAGCCATCAATTCATTCAGCGATGAATATCGCGTACCGTTTTCGATGCACGTGGCAGGATACAAATACAGCGAAATAGCCGAGAAGATGGACCTTCCTCTCGGTACAGTCAAAAGCCGCATCTACTTCGCCCGCCAGCGACTTCAGACGCAACTTAAAGACTACAAAGACCGCTAACAAGGCATTTAACCGCACCTACTTCATAACCAATATTCAATAGCCCCATAAGGCGACCAAAAGTAGCAGCTGTAACACTTCAACCAAATACATATAAAATGCCTAACATGCGATGGGCTTCCGAACACTCGGAAGCCCATCGCTTTTCATATTGAGCAACTAAAGCGGCGACTCACCGAAATATAAACATCACACGCCCACACTGGCGAGACCCAATCTACCACCCGCTCGTAGGGACATGCCACGGCATGTCAGCCCAACAGGCATGATAATTGCAAATGCTACGGAACGCTGACATGCCATGGCATGTCCCTACCCTACTCAAGTCATATGAGGTATCAGAGTAACAGTAATCTTACAAGTTTACGACCAAAAACCAGAATGCCTCAAATATAAAAAAAACGGTGTCATGGTCTTGAACCGATGACACCGTATGGTAGGTATTGATGGAAATGATTTTTTACTTTATAAGCTATCCGCTATCAGATACCCATATCTTCGGGAGCGATACCAGCCGAGACAGATGTGCCGAGCATGCGGCGCGCACCGAGGAAATGACGGCTGTAATAGGCATTGTCAGGGAAAGACTGATAGGTCACTCCCTTACGAGTAGATGCGTGGATGAACTCGCATGTGCCGTTGGCTTTGTCAACAGAGACCACCATCGCCACATGTCCGACATTGCGTCTGCCGCTGCTTCGCGAACTGAAGAACAGAAGGTCGCCAGGCTGAAGTTCGTCTACATCTACGCGCTTGCCCTGTGTGTACTGGCTGCGAGAGGTGCGCTCAAGATTCATGCCAAACTTACGGTATATCCAGCCGGTAAATCCAGAGCAGTCAAAAGCATGGGGCCCAGTGGCGCCAAGGCGATAACGGGTGCCGAGGAATTTAGATGCATAATCAACCATCTTGCCTGCAAGGACATTACCTACAAACTGTGACGGATCAATGAGCGGCTTGAGCGTGAACGGAGAAAAATCACGAGCTGAGTCCATCGCTTTCTCCAAGAAGGTCATCTGCTCCTCTTCATCGACCTGCTGATTGGTCACGGCGGTCACCTGATGCTTCACAGGAAGGTGGGGCTTCTTGGCAGCAGCAGTGTTTGCACCGAAAGCAGCACATATTACGAAGAGGGATATCAGACGGATGAGTTTCATAAGAGTGATGTTTTACAGCGACTTGTGATTTCCAAGCGCACTGCAAAGTTACACATATCCTCCCCGTCCGACAAGCCGACAGAAACTCAAATGTTAATTTAAGTAAAGATTTACGTTGTAGTACACTTTTATACTAAATATCACATACATTAACATTATACATGCACATTATCGTATCTGCTGTGCATCAATACATCCATCCTGCACATACAGTCCATATATCCAATCACTTATATTATCAACAAAACTATTGCACTATATGCTGCAATCTGTGCAATATGCCACCACATCATACTCTATAAACGCCTAACAACCCATATAATGTTAAATTATACACCAAATAAATACATTTATTAGTATCTATTAAATGTATATTTTGCGATTTTTTAGTTAATTAATTTAACCCATCTCGATATTTACTCCTCTCGGCAGGGATATCAATGTTGGTCAGACTTGATGCTATCAACCGATACATAGGTAGTGTCACTGATGGCAGGCTTTGTCTTGATAAGCTTGCGTCTGAGACGTTTGATCCAGCTGTCAAGATTGTCAAATTCAAGTTTCCATACCACACCGACACCCTGAGTGGTCAAGGCACTGCGAGCTGAGAATATCTGGTCATTGAAGCGGTTATAGGCTTTGAGGCGGATGGTGCCGGATTTATTCAAAAGATACTCGACATCAAAGTCTCCCACGAAGCTGGTGGGATTGAGAGTCTTATCACGATAACCGAGATTGCCGTTGATAAGCAGACGGTTGTTGAGCAGGTGACTTGAGAGCGCCAGATCCACCTCCATGTCACTGAAATCTCCATTGTCACTGCGTACCGAAGGAGCTATGGTCCACTTGTCGCTGATAGTGCCGAGAAGACTCGACAGGCGACTTGACAGTGTGGTTGATGCCAATGACGCGAACTCGTTGCTCCCGTGATTAGTACCAGAGTTGGCATACTCAGGTGTATAGAAGCGGTTGAGCGCAAGCAGGTATATCACCTGACGGCTCAGCATATCGTTGGTGTTGACTATCGAACGGACTTTGCGGTCTATGTCACTTGACAGCGTAGGAAACTCGAGATCAAAAGTAAGCTCAGGCTGGCGCATATCTCCTGTAATCTTAAGCAACGCCCTTACAGGCACACTCGTACGTGCCAAATCCTTATCCGTATTAAATGACACATCAAGATCGCTGAGATTGGCAGTAGTCTGGTAAGCTGCTGTAATATTGAGCTGGGCGGCATAAGGGTTGCCATGGAACGATATGGCGCTTCCAGGATCAATAGTGAAATCCTTGACGATAATTTCCTGCAAAGTAAAGTTATAGGTACCTCTGTCGAGAGTGTAGGTGCCGAATAGCTGCATGTCGTCGTTACGGCTCGCGTAGGTCATGCGCATATTACCGCTGCCCCACGCCCTTATGCGGTCGCCAGCTATCGGATCCATGACAAGAGTCACTTCAACATTGGGATTGGCATCCACGGATATATCGATATTGAAGTCGGTAGGATTGTCATCACCCGGAATCTTTGACTTAAGGAGCTTCTTGATGCGTTCGACAGGGGTGAGTTCAAGCGAGTCTGTCTCCTGAAGCATATCCCGGTCTCTGAACTTGACAAATGTGTATTCACCTGCCTGCATATTGTCACTGAGCACAAACCCGAATGTGCTCTTAGGAGCGGTGGATGCCACCACACTTATGTCAACACGTCCCGGCTTGCCGATAACCGAAGCTCCGCCATTGACAAATACTTTGCCATACCATGGCTGTTCGCCATTGTCAGGTATGTCATACCCAAGAAAATCACGTGCATCATAGAGATAGAATGCAAATACAGGGTCATGGAAATACCTGTGGCTTAGATGCCCTCGGAATTTGGCTGTGTTTCCATAAGCATCATGCAGAGTCAGATCATTTATATTTATCGATCCAGGGCGGAAATGCAGACTGTCGCTGGCTGTGTATGTAGTATTGGTAAAGGGTATGGTCAGCTTCATATCCTCCACATATGCATCTCCTTCGAGATCAAGGTCACTGAATGAGCCGAAGAGACGGGCGCGACCGCTCACCAAACCGTCAACCTCCGAACAGAATGCCGACATGAACGGTTGCAAGAAACTGATGCCAGTGCGGTCGGCAGTGAAAGCAAGGTCAAGGCCGCCACCATCTTTGACGGGCCATATCACACCGTCAACAGTGCTTCCACCGCCGTTTGAGCGGGTGATGTCAGCGTCTAAGGTGATGCACTGGCGGTCATGATCCCATGTGCTCTTGATGACAGCATCGCCAAATACGCAGTTGTTATACGACAGGTTTCTGACAACAAGGTTGTCAGTGAAAGCCTGTGGAACTCCTGACAACAAGTCCTTAGCCTTGACATCACCGGTGGCTATACCGCCGAAATCCACATTATTGATATTGAGTATATCAAACACGTAATCAAGGTTGATGCTTGAAAGCTCCACATTAACTTCATCGTCAGGCTCTCGGCTCACGACACCGTCAATGTTGACATATTGGCGGTCATTGCCTATACGCCAGTCATTGATAGCGTAACGGTCTTTAGAGATATTAATAGTGGCTGGATGTATGGTCCATACCGTATCGTTAAGCGTCATTGAAGACTTGTGGATGTCAACCGACCCTACGAGATTGCTGTCATCATCACGCGAAGCCCTCGCTGTGAGATCCAGACTGCCGTTAAGAGCCTTCTTGGAGTCTACAGCCCATGACATAGAGGTGTCAATCATATCGGTCATACCCTCGCCATTGAGAGTGAGGGAAAGCTGTCCGTTTTTTGTAGGCATGGAAGTGGTGGCATAGAGATAGGACTTGCCCGCATCTCCGTTGACAGCGGCATTTACCACCGTATTCTCCACGAGCTTCTTACCTTGCAGGAGATAAGGGGCATCGACATCCAGCACTACTATGCCAGCCGATGATTTGACAAAACCGGAGATATCAACCGGATGGATGACACTGACAGGCAGTTTGACAAATCTTTCGATACTTCGGGTGTCTTTGAGCGTCATGTCAAATGCAAACTCATTATCAAGCTTATGCCGGTACTTGTTATCAGCATCTTCACGACATGACACCAAGGAGGGCCACAATCTATGCAGGCAATGCCGTATATCGCCCCCTATGGTAGAGAGGTCATATACTCCCCTAACGCTGGCATCCGCCACATCACTCGTCAGGGATGCCCACATCGGAGTGGCACTGTTACGCATCTCCACCTCAATGTTGCCGATATTGACCGCGCCGTCTTCACCACTGATGGATTTCAAGAGCAGACCATCGATATCTGCACGTGCATCCATCGCTGTGACATCCACTTTGTCCGCTGAGGCTGTAAGCTTGAAAGATGCGGCATAGCCGTTCCAAGGATTTTTTGTGGTCAGCAGCCCGAGATCGATATTATCGACAACCAATGTCGCCGAGAGGTCAGAGAAACGTTTGAAATCACGAGTCACCGCAGCCGAAGCATTAGCCTCAAATCTGGCATGCGGGTCATCGCTGACTACATCAGCCACCAACGAATGTCCGTCATACGACCCCGTAATGTCCACCGATTGCCATAGATGGTTACGCCACTCAATGCGGTCAATATCTGCATGCACAGATGCTTTCGCCAACCTGCCATCATGGAGTGATGCAGAGCCATCAATCATGAATGCGCCGCTGCCCACAGTGGCTTTTGCCGGAGCGACCGCCCCTATAGCAAATTCCGGTGTCTGCGCTGTAAGTCCTATCTCTGCCGTTCCCGAGGTCAACCGTCCACGGGCAGTGCCGTCGACAAGCAGACTGCCGAGCGCGGTCTTTAGATTGCCATGCAAGTCGGCATCAGCAGGGGTATATCTGCCCTGCATATGAAGGTCAAGATGCTCTGTATTACCGAGGATATTACGTATCTGGGGAGACGGATCCTTAAACAGCCCCATAGTCTCAATTACCGTCGGAGAGGTAACATAGCACTTGAAATCAGACAGATTCACTGCAATTTCACTCGTTTTAAGGTCAGGCATGGCAACCTCGGCAAGCAGGGTGACATATTCTCCTCTCTGACCGAGATCAAGACGCATCCTGTCAACACTGAACATATCGGCACGACCTGACATGGCTGCTTCAATCCCTATACGCAGACTGCTTTTGCTCAATGCCGGGACGAAATAGCGCATGTCCGCAACTTGGACCGATGATCCTTTCATCACCTCTATCTTCATTGTGGCTTCCTTCAGGTCATCGCCGATGGTCTTGACTGATTTAATCGGAATCTTGATATCTGCGAATCGGATATTTGAATTATCCAACCGCACATCCAAGCCACTTACCGACAATGCCTCATTGTCAAGCGAAAAATCAGTAGAAAGCGACACCTCAGCCCCGCACCTCTCCCTGAAAGCCAGACGGCTCAGGCTGACTTTGTAAGCATCTTTACCAATCTGAGGGATGCTGATGTCAGCACGAAGATCTCTGACTGCAAGATGTCTGAAATCCATGACATCAGCGGGTCTGACCGGGGCATCCCATCGGTCATACGTGATGGCAGACTTGCGTATGAGTACCGAATTGATGCGCAGCTCTATCTGCTTCTTTTCCTTGTCATCCTTGGGCTTGAGGGCATCTATTATAGGCTGGATATTCAGAGGTGACGATGCATCACGCTGCCACAATGTGCCGTTAAGACCTATAAGTTCCACATAGTTGATGATGAGTGACTGCTCTATCAACGAGGCATTGATATTAACCGAGCCTCCAAGACGGTCAATCATAGCTATGGGACCGTGTTCCATGGCTGCAGTATCTGCAATGACCACCCTCGACAGGGTGATGCGGTTAAACGGGCTTATCTCCAGCCGTCCGATGGTCACATTGACATGAAGCAGATCGCTAAGCTGTTTTTCAGCCGTATCGGCAATGGCTCGTTCGACAAAAGGCAGCGACAATCCGATATAAAGCAAGGCAGGCACTCCCAGCACGAGAGCAATGATGCTCACGGCGACAGTACGGACGGCTTTATAAGTCCATTTGATGGGGCTGCGGAAATTCACGTCAAGTATATGATGAAACTTTGCGCGAAGTTACGCATTTTCCGCGACTCCACACCTCCTTAATGCCGTGAAAGTATCTATCCAGCCATCAGTGGGTCGCTTTCCACCAGGAGGTATCCTCCCGGTCAGCAGCCAGATAATGCCGGCTCGGATCTGAGGTGGTCAGCCCTGAATACTTACGTATAGCTACAGGACGGTTGAGGCTGGCAGTATAATATGTTGGAGTATTTACTTTATACGGCACTGCCGACTCCAACTGTGCACGGAATTCATCAAGCAATTGCTGATTGGACGACCCTACCAGATGGGCCACGTAATCGCCATAGTCATAGAATATGGAGGGAGAATATCCGTCAAGAGACTGCAATGAAGACAATGCCGACGGTATGAACCCATAGGCTGCGTTGATACGCTTCATGATGGATGCGAGTTCTTCCAGTTGAGAACAGTCTGTCACAGACAGAGTACCACACGGCATGACAGTATAGCTGGAATAGAACGCGTAGAATTCATCACATGCAGCTCCATAATCAGGCTCCCCCATCAGATGCCGCCCCATAGTGGCGTAGGGCATACCATATGCCATCACTTCACACGTCGACGCGATAAGATAGTCTGCCACATCTTTAAGTTCGTATGCCACCTCCACCGATGCCATGTAGCAGTCATCAAAAAGTATGAAATCCATCTTCAGCCCTGCATCGCCGATAGCATCTGCCAAAGTGGATATATCCGTCTGGTAGGCTTTGTCTTTAGCGCCGAAATAGCGCGTGAGCAACGATGCCTCATGGCTCCAGTGCATAGCTTCCGACATTGACATATCGGCTGCGTCAGACATACGCGTAGAGGGATTGACAGGCAGCCATCCCATGCCGTGACATCCGATGGTCATGGCGTAGCGGCTCGCTGGAGCGGCGGCTGTCATATCCGATAATATGGACGCGATTCCTGAAGCAGTAGTCAGCGATGGAGATTGGTAAGTTTTGATGTCATGCCGACGGCATTGTCCATTGGCATATCTTATCTCATACATTTTAGCCTCGGTGGGACTTGTGGAGATAAATACGATGACACGCTGGTCATCAAGACCGCCTTGAGCTACTATACTACGCTCAAGGTCAGATATATTCTGATAGAAACAGCTCGTCAGATCTGTCGACCACGGGAGATACATGAACAGGGTATGCTCTACAGTCCCAGTAATGACAACCTCTGGCTCATCAGCTGATTCATCGGACGAACATGACGACACCGCGACTGCGATGCACAAAATAGCCAAGGCTGCAAATACTCGGCGTCCAACGCCTCGAATATAAGAATAATCAAAAGTCATGGGATAATGATCGGAAAGAGGATATACAAAAACGGCACCTGATTTTGCCCTGTACTGGATTAACGAATTTATAGTGGCAAATTTACGAAATATTTACACATGCCGCATCAATCAGTCTCCCATGACTATAACATATTATATTATATTATATTACTCCATGGCGCAATCTATATTGCCTCTGACTTCTCCATCTCCGCTGGTAAGGATATGATTTTCGCTGAAATATCCCGACTCCATATAGATAAGCGAGTTATTGTATGCCGACAAATCGGCATAGGCAGCTCTGACTTCTCCATCAAAACGTATTTCTGACAAATTATAAGTAGTAACCGACAACGTGTTGACCTCCAAACTGTCAGTAACTACAATCATACCATTAACCCATGCCGTAAATGTACTGACAGCAGGTGCCATAAGCCAGATTTCTATTTCGTCATCACCTCTCATGCCGTCAGCTCCAATCCTCAGGCAGTCATCCTCCACATACATCTGCAACTTTGATTTCAGCCTCGGGGATGCCTTTACCGACCATTGCAACGAATCACCCGGTGTATAATACAGAGTTATGCTATTAAACACCTCTATACCACTGAATTTGTCGTTTCTCGAAAGAGGGGCATGCTTCTTGCCTCCCACTCCTGACACGCACGAACTGGTGACAGCTAAAAAGCATATCACCATGGCACATAATGTGACGATTTTATTATTCATATCGATAAATTTTGATAAGTAAAAGTTATATACATCCGTTAGACGCAACCAGCAAATCAAAAGTTGCACCCAACTCCCACAATCTGTTACTGTCAGGATTTCTCAACTCATATTATAATGCAATGAAGTATCAAACAAACCAAACGCCACTAATGAGCGTTTTAATACTAGAATATGATCCATTTTACTCTCAAACTGTAATATCCGACTTCAGACTATGCTTGAACTATCATTAATCCACTTACATCTGCTCGCCTGGCTGATTGTCGGAGCTTCAGTAGGACTCTTCGCTCTCGCAGGCACAGCTATCGACAGACTACGCCCCATAAGGCAATCTGTCCGTCATGACAATCACCGACAGCAGCCACGTCACTCGTGACCATATCCACGGCATACCATAATTGAATAAATCCGTCAGAAGGTTTTTGCGCCAAGATGCCTCTGAACGGATTTTTTTTCGTAATTTTGCAGCCGACTGATACATCAACTTCTGACTTGAAAAGTCAACGCAAATAATGCTCGATTACATCACATGGGCAGCGAGCCCGATATTATTCCAGATAGGCCCGGTTTCAGTCCGTTGGTACTCCCTGATGTTTGCCATAGGGTTTGCAGTTGGATATGAGATTGTAGCGCGTATGTTCAGACACGAAGGTGCACCGGAGAGCTGGCTCGGCTATCTGCTGCTCTGGACAGTAGCCGGCACCGTCATAGGTGCGCGTCTCGGCCACGTGTTTTTCTACGAATGGAGCTACTACAGCCAGCATCCGCTCAAGATATTGTATATCTGGGAGGGCGGCCTCGCAAGCCATGGCGGCACCATAGGCATCATACTCGCCGTCATAGCGTTCTCCATGATCACCACCAAGCGCAGTCCGCTGTGGACGTTTGACCGCTTAGTCATACCGATAGCCCTGGCAGGCGGTCTGATACGTCTCGGTAATCTGATGAACTCCGAAATCTATGGAGGACCCACTACCCTGCCCTGGGGCTTCAAGTTTGTCAAGAGTGCCGAATGGCACCAGCTTTATGAGGGTTTGGGATGCCATCCGACTCAGATCTATGAGGCTCTGGTCTATTTCGCCCTGTTTGCCTTGCTTATGTGGATGTATTGGAAGAAAAACGCCGAAGAACGACCTGGACTTATATTCGGTGTGTTTTTCATAGGGATATTCCTGTCACGCTTCTTTATCGAATTTATCAAAAACGACCAGGTGGCATTTGAGGCGGACATGACACTCAATATGGGACAGTGGCTCAGCCTGCCGTTCATAGTCGCCGGCATAAGCCTTGTGATATATGCACTAAAACATCCACGCCAGCACCTGACGTTTCCCAACCGTTTTGCCGACGAACCGTCCGACGGCAGCAAAAAGAAGAAATAACGGATGAAATCCCCGCTCGTATCCTACACCAAAGCCCGATTGGCTGAACTTTTCTCTCGTCCGCCATATGCTACAGGAGTGGCTCTAAGCGGAGGAGGTGCCCGTGGCTTTGCCCATGTAGGAGTATTGCAGGCACTACACGAAGCCCGCATACATCCTGATATCGTGGCAGGTGTCAGTGCAGGAGCTGTCGCTGCCGTGTTCTACGCATCCGGCATACCGTTTGACAAGATGCTCAAAGCCTTCGACTCGTTGAAATTCAACGATTTTGCTGAGCTGAGCGTCCCCAAAGACGGATTTTTCAAACTTGACCGCTTCCGTAAATTTCTCCGTGACACCATACCCTACAAACGCATCGAAGATCTCCCCGTCAAGACTGTCATCTGCGCCACTGACATAGATAGCGGCGAGTCAGTAGCATTTGAAGAGGGACCTCTGCCAGAGTGTGTAGCCGCCTCTTGCAGCATCCCTATCGTATTCAAGCCTGCGGTCATCAACGGGGTCAAATATGTCGACGGCGGTCTGACCCACAATCTCCCTGCGTGGGCGATACGGTCACGTTGCCGCACACTCTACGGCATCAATGTCAGTCCTATGGTCAGGCAGAAGAGCAAGGGGACTCTTATCGACATAGCCACCAAATCGTTCAAGCTGATGGCGAAAAACAATGCCATACATGACATGCAGATTTGTGACCATGTCATAGAATTGTCTGACATAGCCCACTACAATATTTTCAACCTTAACGAGATTAAATCCATCTACAAAGCCGGCTACGAAACAACCAAGCGCGCCATCAACAAATCATGAAAACCAAACCAATCATCTATCAACTTCTACCCCGTCTGTTCACAAACATGAACAGCCACTGCATCCCCAACGGGACGATATCACAGAACGGATCGGGCAAGATGAACGACATAACTCCCACCGTGCTCCGCGCCATCAAGGAGCTGGGAGTGACCGCAATATGGTACACAGGCATCATAGAGCATGCCCATACTGCCGACTACACACGCTACGGCATACCGCGCCACAATCCCCACATCATCAAGGGCAAAGCAGGGTCGCCATACGCCATCACCGACTACTATGACGTAGACCCCGATATAGCCGAGGATGTCGACAAGCGCATCGAGGAATTCGAGGCACTGGTAGAGCGCACACATAAGTGCGGCATGGACGTAATCATGGACTTCGTGCCTAATCATGTAGGTCGTCAGTACCACAGCGACAAAGCTCCCCGCGGCATAGAAGACCTCGGTTCGGGAGACGATACCACAAAATTTTTCGACCGCGATAACAACTTCTACTATATACCGCGCCAGCTTTTCGCCCCAAGCATCGACATGGGGTCAGGCAACGACGCGTATGTGGAATTTCCAGCCAAAGCCACAGGCAACGACTGCTTCTCGGCATTCCCAAGCCCCTATGACTGGTATGAAACCATAAAGCTCAACTATGGCGTTGACTATGGCGACCATACACGGCATTTCGACCCGATACCTGATACCTGGTTCAAAATGCTCCACATCTTGCGATACTGGGCAGCCAAGGGAATAGACGGTTTCCGATGCGACATGGTGCATATGGTACCGCTGGAATTCTGGCATTGGGCGATAGCCAATGTCAAGGAAAGCTTCCCCAACATCAAATTCATAGCCGAGATATACGATGTCGGTCTATATCGTCCGTTTATCGACTACGGCGGCTTTGACTACCTCTATGACAAAGTCAATCTCTACGATACCCTGCGCGACGTGCAGTGCCATAGCCACAGTGCTGCCACCATCACCAACTGCTGGCAGACAGTGGAAGGCATCGCTCCGCGTATGCTCAATTTCCTTGAAAATCATGACGAACAACGATTCGGCTCGGAGCAGTATGCCGGAGACCCTGCCAAGGTTATTCCCTCGCTCGTAGTCAGCTCGATGATTTCCACAGGTCCGATGATGATCTACATGGGTCAGGAACTCGGCGAACAGGCGCGTGACGCAGAGGGATTCAGCGGATATGACGGACGCACCACCATATTTGACTACTGGAGCTTACAGACCCTACGCCGCTGGCTCACTGAGGTAGAGACAGGTGATGCTACCCTTACAGGACGCGAAAAATGGCTACGCAGCAAGTACAAGACAGTGCTGACAGCCTGCAACCAGGAGAAGGCTATACGCGAAGGACGTTTCTTTGACCTGATGTATGTCAACTATGACAACCCGTCGCTCAATCCCCATCGCCAATACGTGTTCCTGAGAGCATGCGAGGGAGAGACACTGGTTATCGCAGCCAACTTCGGCAGCGAATCATGCGACCTGTTCATCAACATACCCGACCACGCATTTGACATGCTCAATCTGCCACAGGGCGAGTGTGTCGCCACCGACCTGCTGACCGGCGACACCATGCGCAAGGTGTTCAGCCCCCACCGTCAGTTTGAGACATTCATTCCTCCATACGATGCCGTGGTGTGGAAAATCAAGCACCGCAATATCATCGGCAATGACCAGAAAGCAGCTCCGTCAAGAGCGATGCGTCCAAAGAAGTCATCCAAATAATTCATCACACAGATTATTACGTACAACACTATACAACTTCCCGTAACAGTTATCAACAAAATGACACCCTACAAAATCTTTTCGGGCACCAACTCGCGCTACATGGCGGAGGAAATCTGCAAGGATCTCGGCGTGAAGCTTGGAGAAATGAACATCCAGCGTTTTGCCGACGGCGAGTTTGAAGTTTCTTTCGAGGAATCCATCCGCGGATGCGAAGTGTATCTCGTGCAGTCCACTTTCCCCAACAGCGACAACCTGATGGAGCTTCTGCTAATGATTGATGCAGCCAAACGCGCATCTGCCAAGAGCATCGCCGCCGTAATGCCCTATTTCGGCTGGGCGCGTCAGGATCGCAAGGACAAACCCCGCGTGAGCATCGCAGCCAAACTCGTTGCCGACCTGCTCATGGCAGCCGGAGTGGACCGCGTCATCACCATGGACCTCCATGCCGACCAGATCCAGGGATTCTTTGATGTACCTGTAGACCATCTCTACGCATCATCAGTGTTCATCCCCTACATCCAGAGCCTCAATCTCCCCGACCTCGTGATGGCGACTCCTGACGTGGGCGGTGCAAAGCGCGCCAACAACTATGCCAAGTATCTCAACGTGCCTCTCGTACTGTGTCACAAGCAGCGCGCCAAAGCCAATGTTGTAGAATCAATGACAGTCATAGGCGATGTAAAGGACAAGAACGTAGTGCTCATCGACGATATGGTAGACACAGCCGGCACCATCACCAAGGCAGCCGACATCATGCTCAAGGCTGGCGCTAAATCAGTACGCGCACTCGCAAGCCACGCCATCATGAGCGATCCCGCTACCCAGCGTGTCAATGACTCAGGTCTGACAGAGATGATCTTCACCAATAGCATTCCCTACACCAAGGACTGCTCAAAGTGCACCATCATCAGTGTGGCACACCTCTTCGCCGACACAATCCGCCGAGTACACGACTGCCAGTCCATCTCAAGCCAGTATCTCATCAAGTAACCAGCAGCAAAGATACCACGACAACGGGGACTGCTGACCATCATCGTCAGCGGTCCCCGTTTAATTTGTGCTGGCGTGGGTTAACAAAATAATTGTAGGGACATGCCGTGGCATTCCCGCCTATCATTAAGTGTATTCAATTGCATTTGATGGCAGCGGACATGCCACGGCATGTCCCTACAGGGTTGACGATTAATATCAATCGTGGGCGCGGGTTATTTGTAGAGCTCTGCCCAGAGTTTGTTGCGGATGTCGGAGCGGGTGAAGGCGGGATTGTCGCGGGTGGGACTGACACGGTTGCTAAGGAAGATGAAAATCAGATTGTTGTCGGGGTCGATTTTCATCTGAGTGCCTGTGAAACCGGTGTGACCGTAGGTACGCTCAGAGCCGAGACCGCATTTCGCCGGAGCTGTATCAAATCCGAGAGAACGTTTGCCATCCCTGCTGCATGGCTCGGTAAACAATGCTATAGTAGGAGCCTTGAATATCTCAACACCTCCATACGTGCCTCCTTGAAGCCATGTCTGGGCAATCTTCGCAAGATCTTCTGCCGTGGAAAACAGACCCGCATTGCCTTGTACTCCGCCAGAGAATGCTGCAAGTTCGTCATGCACGAATCCTCGGAGCAACTGATGACGAAGCATCGGATCCCGCTCTGTAGGAGCAATCCGCGATGCATCAATCCCCTTATCTAACGGGGTGTACATTGTGCTGTATGCCCCTATAGGAGCGAAAATGTCAGTTTCTACATATTCATCGAGATGCCTGCCAGTCATCCCCTCAAGCGCATCCATCAGCAGCGCGAAGTTGAGATCGCTATAACGATAGACAGGTGATTTCAGCTCCACATCATATATGCGCTTCATGATGGTATCCACCGTAGCTTCCCCGACATACACATTCTCGGCAACCCTGATAGGAAACTTATGGGATGGACGGTCAGATACGAGATCGCTGCGCAGACGGGCGTTTCCATTGATGTAGGTGTTTCTGTCAACTTTCACCTTATACACATCGTCACGTCTGGCACGAAACAAAGGTCCTTTATACGATGCAGTGTCGATCAATGTCGTGTACATGCTGAGCATCGAAGGCATGCCGCTCTGATGGAGCAAAAGCTGGCGGAAAGTCAACTTGCCCTTCGGAGTTCCCTTGAGTGCCGGGATATATGCACCTATGGTGTCATTGAGTTTGAACAGCCCTTCGTCGTAAGCCTTCATTAATGCACTGACTACTCCCGCGGCTTTGGAAACCGATGCCACATCATATATGGTCTCAGATGTAACCGGGGCTGTGCCACCTTTAGTGAGAGTGCCGTAACTGCGGTCAATCACCACATTGCCATTCTTAGCAACAAGCACCTGGCAGCCGGGGAAAGCCCCATTGCCAAGTGCTGCCATAGTCACCGAATCAATTCTCGCCGACAGGTCCGGCGGAAATCCCTGAGCTATAGGAGTGGAGAAGCCAAGACGTGTCTTCTCCGTGGCAATGCCTGTCCCTTGTGGCATCCAGCCTTTGAGAGCCACAGGCAGTTTGCCAGATGCAGCCAAGCCGCCGAAGATGACTTGCGCCGCAGCCTCATTGATAAGCCTCGTATCATCAAAACCGCTAATGATGACACCAAACGAGGACAGCTGCCGCTGCATCTTAGCCATCTTGTAGGGATTGATAAAGCAGACTGCCATGGCACCAGGAAGTTCGCCTAATTTATGCAACGCCGAGGCTACAGCTTCCGTCTGCTTGAATACTGCCACTATGACCTTCTTGTGCTGGCGTATCTTTGCCATTTCAGCCACGCTCAAATGTCCGTCTGTGCTGCCATAAAGGATACACGGGGCGTATTTCTTGCACATGCGCGAGAACGAATTGTCTGCTCTAGACCCTAACGAGACAACAGCAATGTCCGACCCGCTAAGTTGTCCCCATGGTATCACGCCGTCATCGTCTTTGAGTACAGTGATGACTGCCGACGACAACCGCATATTGACAGCCTGAGCCTCCGGGGAGTTGACAATCTTGGATATGCCCGCTGTGCCGCTTCGAGGCATCCCCTGCGCCACGACAAACATATATTTATACATCAGCAGTTTATGACACCGCTCACGTATCATCGATGCATCAAGTTTGCCTGACTTGATTGCTGCCATGACAGCATCAATATCCTGCGACGGATGCAACGGCTGCAACAGCACATCGGCTCCAGCCTTCAAGGCTGCCACACAATTATTTTCCTTACCCCCTGCCCCTTTCATGGCAAGTGCGTCGGTCCAAACCAAACCGCCAAATTTAAGTTTGTCTTTAAGCAAGTCTGATGTAATCAGATGCGACAACGAAGCCGGCATCCCCGACTTGTCAAGTACAGGCACATCAAGATGCCCGACCATCACACCGCTCATGCCTGCCTTGATGTATTCACAAAACGGTACAAGTTCAGTCTGGTCAAGCTGCTGCCGTGAACGGTCAAGCACCGGAAGTGCCTTATGAGAGTCAACCGATGTGTCACCATGTCCGGGGAAATGCTTCGCCACAGACATCACACCCCCTGATTCAAGACCTCGTGCATAAGCCACTCCAAGCTCAGCCACGCGATGCGGATCATCACCAAACGAGCGGTAGCCTATCACCGGATTAGACGGATTGGAATTGACATCAAGCACAGGGGCAAAGTTGACATGAATGCCCATGGCACGACATTCCCGAGCCACTTCTCGTCCATACTCCTCTATCAGCTTGGTATCCGCTACCGCACCGAGAGCCATATTGTGGGGAAACCGTGGCGCATCAGTCACACGCATCGCCAAGCCCCACTCACCATCAAGAGTCACCATCAGCGGCACACGGCTCAGAGACTGTGCATAATCTATAAGCCCTTTGTAATCAGCGAGCGTGCCCTTGCCAAGCAAAAAGCCTCCGATACCCTGATTTTTCACAAGAGATGCGAGTTGACGTCTGCCACTCTCATCGTTCTTGATGTCAAGACGAGGAAACACCAGCTGCGCCACCTGCTGCCGCAGGTCAAGGGTGCCGATAACTGAATCAGCCCACGCCGTGGCAGCCGAAGTCTGTGAAGATGTAAAATGTCCGTACCCGGTCCCAGCCGCACTGGCATGGGATGTAAACATTGCCGTTACAAGCAATGATATGAGATATGCAATATGTTTCATAGATGCAGAGTTAAACAAATAATCCATTACTATTGTGCGGCAACGATACGCGGAGTATCGTCAGGACGCAGTTTTTTCCCTTTCAGAGGGCCTTGGAAGATATATCCAATGAAGTCATCATAGAGCACCTTTTCGCTCTCTCCGATATGCTTGGCTCTGGTGAACGATTTGAGATAATCACCACCCTGTGCCAGATAGTCAATGGTAGCCAGAACATACACGTTGTCATCTTCAAGCGGACGTCCGTCAATGGTGATGGAGGTGCATTTACCAGATTGAGGATCATACAATACTTTGACATTGGCACTGATACCGTCGCCTCGCGGAGCTATGATGTCGAAAGCCTCGCGGAGATCCTTACCTGTGATTTCAAGGATGCTCACACGATTGTCAAACGGGAACGAATTCATCACTTCGCCCTTGGTCAACGGACCTTTATCCCAACCAGAGCGGATGCCTCCGACATTGATCACTGATAAGTCCACAGGCTTCGGACTGAACTTCCCGCCGATTGCCTTGACCATATCTGCCGAAAGATTCCGCAATCCGTTACGGTTTACATCAAAAGCCGATGCCACAGTGCCGATCCGCACATTCATCAGAGAATCCACACCGTGACGATACGGTCGGAGCAAGTCGGTCATAGTGCCGTCAATCTTCGCATCAAGGCGGTCAGTGACAGGATAGAGCTTCTCCACAGCACGACCTGTGTCAAGATCAAAATCTATCTGACCGAGATTCATGCCTGACTTGCCTGTCTGAGTGACAAGCACGGTATCCCCTTTAGCATTTACAAGACGTGCAGGCACCGATTTAGGATTATTCTCATCAATGACAGTGTGGCTGTGTCCTCCTATAATCAAATCAATGTCCTCCGATGCAGCCACCAGCTCAGGGTCAGTCACACCTTTGTCAGCCGTGTACCCTATATGTGTGATTGCGACAACCTTGTCTACACGCTCGTTATGCTTGAGATGCCATGCTGTAGAGTTCGCAGCTTTCACGGCATCAAGATATTTGAGACCAGTATAGTTATGGTCAGCAATCATGCCCTTGGGGTCGAGATTGATGGCTATGAAGCCGATCCGCTTGTCACCTACCTGCTTTATGACATATGGCTTTACAAGACCGTCAAGAGGAGTGTTACGGACATCGTAGTTGGTAGAGATTTTATCGGCATTGAGACCACGGTACATATGCGCCAACGAGTCTATCCCGTTGTCAAACTCATGGTTACCCATAATCTGGATGTCATAACCGAGATGGTTCATCACCTTCTGCTCCACTTCACCCCCATACAGAGAGAAAAAGAGAGTGCCCTGCACCATGTCGCCGGCATCAATCAGCAACACGTTAGGCTCAGCAGCGCGCACACTGTCAATCAAAGCCTTGCGACGCTCCACTCCGCCAAGATTCTTTGAGGTAGGATCAATCTGCGAGTGAGTGTCATTGGTATGCATAAGCACAAGCTTCTCGGCTCTCCCGTTAAGCACATTCAGCATCAACATCGCTGCGACACAGGCTGGTATGACGAGTGATATATGTTTCATGGAATATCGGATTTATAATTGTACAAAGACAAATTTAATAATCATCTCTGAATAATCCAATTGCTACATGATGAAAACAGCGACAATGGCTGCCACAGCTACCGTAGCTATGCCGGTCAGGACAGGCCATGCCCATGGTCTTACAATCCATACCGTCTCTTGCATCGCCCCTTGTGCCGACCATCTGACTCTTGCCATCAACAGTCTGACCAACATATAGATAATCCATGCAATCAATGAGCCGTAGATAGTACCCACTATGAGATCGCCAGGATAATGTACACCGAGATATAAGCGTGTGTAGCTGTGAATAACCGCCCAGATGAATATGAACCACGTAAACAGTCGTCGACGTGCCACAAGCGACATGAACACAGCAAGAGCAAATGAATTGGCAGCATGGCATGACGGAAATCCATAATCGCCCCCGCGATAACCATCCACGACATGCCCCATCACCGACACAGGATTGTCAAGATTGCTCGGCCGCAGACGGCTGAAATACGGACGGATACACGACGATATGGAATAATCGGTGAGAGCTATGACCACTCCGACACCCACAAGCAGAAGCAATGCAACAGCCGGACGACGCGACATAAACAATGCCACAGCCATAGCCGCATAAAGTGGCACCCATATGAATTTGCCTGTAAGCATCATCATCAAGGCATCAAAATATGACGAATTGATTCCATTGAACAGCAGAAAGACCTTATCGTCCAACACAAGCAACTGCTGCAGGAAATCTATATAACAGTTAAGCATCCGATTATGTATCAATATATGTTTTCATACTTTCTTGAGTGAGTTATTGTCCTTTCTTGGCTGCCATATGGCCATAAAGAGTCTGTATGTAAGCCTTGATATAAGGACTCAGATCCCGTGCGCCATATGATGCCACGGTCTGATGGGTATCGGTATTGAAAACCGCATATGTCTCTCCCGTACCAGACGCAGATGCTTCATACATGCCCACATTATCACTGTCAAAGTATATGCCATAGTGGGGGACTGCTGCATCAAACAGATTGTTGCCAAATGCGAAATTACTGTGCTTCAGACCCATCATTGCTATAAGCGTAGGAGCGATATCCACTTGGGAGCCATATACATCCATAACCCGAGGAACGTCCTTGAGAACACCACCAGTCATGACAAGCGGTATATGATGACGTGCACGCAAATCTTCCAGATCTGCCGGGTATGCACCCCAGTGGTCGGCGACAAGAATTACGAGCGTATTCTCCCAGTCAGCAGAATGTCTGAGCTTGTTGACGAAAGACGTTATGACGCTATCGGCATAGGCGAAGGCATTGACAGCGGGAGGCTGTCCGGCATAACGAGAGAATGTATCCGGAACTTCAAACGGCTCATGGCTGCTTGATGTCTGTATGACCGTGAAATGCCTCAAAGTGTCAGGGAAAGATTTGATATCATCAGCCACACGATCAAAAAGCGGACCGTCATGCACACCCCATTTGCTCATGCGCTGTGACAGCGGAAAGTCCCTGTCGCTGACGACATGCTGGAATCCTGACCCGACAACGAAAGCATTCATATTGGCAAAATTGATGTCTCCACCATAATAATATGATGTACGATAACCCACATGACACAGTTCGTGAGCTATAGAGGGCATGCGCTCTATGAAGTCAGGGTGCTTCATAACACCGGTATTAGGCGGTGACGGCAACCCGTTGAGTATGGCTGGTAACCCGCGGTCAGTACGGAATCCGTTGGCAAAAAAGTTAGTAAACGACACACCGCTATGGGCTATGGAGTCCACACCCATAGCTATGGAATCACCTCCAAGCGACGGCATCAGCTGCGCTGAGAAACTCTCCATTATTATCACGTATATGTCTGGATGATGCGAAGACAGCAGCCCCGATACAGAGTCGACAGATGACCGAGTATGCAGTTCGTCAAACAATGCCGCAGCCTCATCCGCTTCGTAATATCGTCCCATCTTGTCAAAGTCTACCTGATGGGTGGCTGAGTAAAGCAGGCTGAAAGCCGGATTGATAGCGGCATGATTAAGCGACTGATGTGAGCTGAAATAGGCAACACTCGGGTTGAGCGTGGAGACCGTGAAGCCTCCACGGATTGGTATTACCAGCAGTCCCATGAACAGCAACACACCGCCTGATTGACACAGACGGCTCTGACGAGACACAGGCGCAGCGACAGGAACATTATAGATTTCCCTGAATACCAAGTATATAATCAAGGAGAGAGAGAGCATTACAACAATACCTACTGATATAAACAGCCATGACACCGAAGCGACAGCCGCCGATGGCGATGTGGAGAAATAAAACAGCGGCGTCATATCAAGCGGGAACTTCCAGAATCCGTAGAGAGCCGTGTTGAGAGTCAGCACAGCAGCTACAATCACAGATGTAATGAGGAAATAGATCCGATATGAACAGGAGGCGATACGGCTTCCTGGTCTCAACCACACTCCCACCAGTGAAATCAATGCGGGCAATGCTGTCAGATATCCAGCGACACCCATGTCCAATCCCAGTCCGTGCCACATTACATCCATGTAATCACGCCATGAAGCCCATCCATAGACAGGGGCATTGATAAGCATGAACATAGGCTTGGCGAGTGCAAATATCGACACATATACAAGCCATGTGACAAACAGTCTTATAATTATGCGCATAGGCGGGGGTAGTTATGACAGTTGAGTAGTCCAAAGTTAGCCATTTATCTCCAATTTTACCCAATGTGCCACAAAATCAAATCTTATTATGCATTCATTTTCAAAAAACAGTTAATTTTGTGCCACATTTCAAACCCAAGTTTCAACTATATTTAACCAAAGCCGATGTCTACAACAACAAAACAGTAATAATCATTGTTAATAGATACAGTTTTTAACTTTCCAATAATTACTTATTTTCTCATCATTATTATTATTCAAGTTACACATTATGAAAAAGATTGTAGTCTCACTCCTCCTTGCCATCGCAGCAATAGCCGGCACACAGAAGTCTGAAGCCGTCGAGCTGACATTCAGCTATGGTGGCTATACTGCCATGGATGCATGCGGATATTATAAGGACAACTGGCACAGCGTCAACACTGCCTGGGGTGCCGTCAGTGCCACCGTATATGTCCCTGTTGCAAAGAACATGATGATAGGTCCGTCATACACCATCTCATCAGCAAGCACAAAAGGAGGCTCTAATGCAAGCCACCTCCTCTACAACACCGTCCTCCTCAACGGCAAATATCAGTATTTCAGCAACTCTACAGTGAAGCTGTATGCCCATGTAGGTCTCGGTGTCGAGATTACACACTTTTCACCCAAATTTGCCGACAGCTACAACAAAGCCTATTTCGGATGGCAGGTTTCACCTATCGGCGCAACCGTTGACCTCAATGACACCTTCGGACTTTTCGGCGAAGTAGGTTTCGGATGTCAGGGTCTCGTACAGGTAGGCTTTAAATTCAATCTCTGATTACCAACCCATCAACACAGGTGACACCACAGAGCAGCCATGGAGACTTCCATGGCTGCTCTTGTTAGCAATATACCTATTGTAGACCTCATATATTTTCACCTTCAGGATGACAGTAGGTATATTTGCACAGTCAAAAAGCAGCATAGAGTGAGATTAGCATGCTGCCTATGCAAAGCGTCCGCACAGTCAACAATCTGAGCGGACGCTTATCTTACAGTTATGTCGTTAGCGCTCAGTAAAATAACAGGGCTGCTCGATAGACTATGAATGCCACAATCCAAGCCACTACCGTATTATATACTATGGAGAAGGCACCGTATTTCCAGCTGCCAGACTCTTTGACCACAGCGACTATCGTGGCAAGACATGGGCAATAGAGCAGCACGAACACCATGAAGCCCAATGCTATGGCAGGTGTAAACGGCACAGAGCCATCGGCTTCAGGAGTGGTCAGTTTTTGAGAAAGTGAGATATCATCCGTTTCTTCATCACCGGTATAGAGCACACCGAGTGTTGACACTACGACCTCCTTGGCTGGTATCCCAGCCACGACTGCCACTGTGGCGCGCCACGGCCAACCGAGGGGTTCAAATACGGGATTTACAGCTTTGCCTATCATCTCCAGATAGCTGTCCTGATTGTCAGCAGATGCGTCCTGTGACTTGAGTGGGAAGTAATTGAGAGCCCACACCACGATGCTTGCCAACAGGATTATACCGCCCATCTTGCGGAGGTATTGCTGTCCTTTTGCCCATGTATGGCGCCAGATGGCTTTACCTGTGGGCATGCGGTAAGGGGGAAGCTCCATGACGAAGGGGGTTTCATCTTCCTTGAAATAGAATTTGCGTAGGATTTTGGCGGTAAACATTGCCACGGCAACTCCTATGCAGTAGACCAGCAGGAATATCCAGGCGGCATGTGCGCTGAAGAACGCGACTATAAGAAGCACGTAAATAGGCAATCGCGCCGAGCATGACATGAATGGATTGATGAGTATAGTGATCAAGCGGCTCGACCGGCTCTCGATGGAGCGCGTTGCCATGATGGCAGGCACGTTGCAGCCGAATCCCATGATCATAGGGATGAACGACTTGCCATGCAGCCCTATCTTGTGCATCAGATGATCCATGATGAAAGCCGCACGCGCCATGTAGCCGCTGTCCTCCAAAAACGATATGCACATATAGAGTATCAATATCTGCGGCAGAAACACTATGACGCTGCCCACGCCGCCGATAATGCCGTCGGCAAGGAGATCCTTCAACGCTCCGTCAGGCATATACGTCTTCAGAAACTCACCGAGCCATCCTACGCCGCCTTCAAGCCAGTCCATTGGATACTGGCCGATGGTAAATGTCAGCCAGAACATCACGAACATCAGCAATAGGAACAGGGGGAATCCGAAAAGTTTGTTGGTCACAAACGCATCAATAAGCTCCGTGGATCGCGCAGTCTCACGTTCTCCCTTTACAAGGGTCTCAGCCAATGCGCCCTCGATAAATCCGTATTTTTCATCGGCTATCATGGTGGCTATATCCTCATCGGAATATTTCTCTATTTTAGCCACTTCCTCATCGCGCAGCATGAGTATTTTCTCACCGTTGGAAAGCGATTTCATAGTCTCATTGGCACTGGCATCTCCTTCAAGCAACTTGATGGCGATATAACGCGGAGAGATACTTCGTGGAAGCTCTCCGTCTTGCTTTATGGCGGTTGACAGAGTCTTTATTGCAGCCTCAAGATTCTTGTTAAGTGTCACATGCACATGACGCACATCCTTGTTATATCCCTCAAATACCGAAATCACGGTATCAAATAGGTTGTCAAGCCCCTCGCCGGTGCGGGACACGGTGGGCACGATGGGCACACCTATCATCTCTCCAAGCATCTTATAGTTGAGCTTGTCACCGCTGCGCTCAAGCTCGTCGTACATATTGAGAGCTATGACCATGGAGCGGTCCATGTCTATCAGTTCAGTGGTCAGGTAGAGGTTGCGCTCAAGATTGCTCGCCACAACCACGTTGATGATGACATCAGGGGTCTGGTCACGCAGATAATTACGCACGTATAGCTCTTCGGGAGAATACGATGCCAGAGAATATGTACCGGGGAGATCGACAATATTTATCTTGTAACCATTGTAATCAAAGTGTCCGCGCTTAAGGTCCACCGTAACCCCGCTGTAGTTGCCGACATGTTCGTGAGCACCGGAAGCGACATTGAACAGCGACGTCTTGCCACAGTTAGGATTACCCACAAGGGCTACATTGATAACGTTTTGTCCGGGATGCGGACTGGCTATGTGGGTTCCGCTATGGGCAAAAACGTCTTTCTCTACATTATGTGACGGATTAGAGTCCTCAAGAGGCTCCACTTCTACCATAGAGGCTTCGTTTCGGCGCAACGACACCTCATAGTTCATGATTTTATACTTGATGGGGTCACGCATGGGAGCCTGAAGCACAGGAGTGATTACACGTCCTTTGATGAAGCCCATCTCCATCATGCGTTTGCGAAACGCTCCGTGACCTTTGATTTTGAGGATTACGGCACTGTCGCCGGTTGGCAGGTCTGTTAATATCATGTGGTATATCTGTAATTACACTACAAATTTACCACCTATATCGATGGTTGGCAATACTCACTTGTGAGTATTATTGCGACAGGCAGTCGAGAGTGAATGAATCCTGATGCTGGAGGACAGGGAGTTTGCGCCGGGCTTCGCGCAGGGCATCGTGGTCAAGCGTGGCATATACTATGCCGTGGTCACGATCGATAGTGGATACACAACGACCCATATAGTCTATCACCATCGAACTGTCAACCAGATACTCGCCTCCCGGATCAACGCCACTGCGGTTAGCACCGACGGCATAAGCCTGGTTTTCCACAGCTCTGGCTCTCAGCAATATGTCCCACGCGAGACGACGCGCCTCCGGCCATGAAGCCGGCAGCAGCAACACTTCATATCTGCCGTCACGGTTACGCAGCCATTCGGGAAAACGCATGTCATAGCAGATGGCAAGGGCGAAATCCCATCCCATATATCTTATTATGGGCGGCAGTTTGTCACCAGCAGTATATGCTTCGCCTTCACCGCTGGGGATAAACAGGTGGTGCTTGTCGTAGAAAGTCTCGTCGCCCGACGGCTCTATGAAGAAAGCGCGGTTATAAAACCGTGTACGTGCCGCATCACATGCCACGAATGATCCGACGATGGCAAATTTGAAGAATTTTGCCCAGCGGTGCACATCGTCTATGGTATGCCCGTCATTGGTCTCTGCCAGTTCACGAAGCTGCTCTTTCTTGCGCACGAAACCAGTGGTAAACGTCTCCGGGAGCACCACTATGTCGGTGTCAGGGTGCACATAGCGCAGACGCTCAGCTGTAGAAATAAGATTTTCCTCTTTTTTTCCCCATGTGATATCCATGGGCAGTATGGCAATTTTCATAGTTTCGGAGGGTCGTCGGTAGAAAATTTGTCAGGATAGCGGGCTTTAAACGGCTTGTAGTATGCCTTGATGGCTCGGATATCAGCCTCAGTGTCATCTGTAGGCTCGAATACGCTATCTATCAATATGCGTTTGCTGCCATAGTCAAGCACTCCGAGCACTATGGGTACATCGGCGTTGCGGGCTATGGCAAGAAAACCGGTGTGCCAGCGGTCAGTGCGGCTGCGTGTACCCTCAGGGGTTATGGCAAGAGCCAGACGCTCCGACGAACGGAACCGCTCTGTCAACACTTCCACGAGTGACACCGACTTGTTTTTCCGCTCCACCGGGACTCCTCCTATAGCCCTGAACAGACAGCCCAGAGGGAAGAAAAACCATGACGATTTCATCAGGAAACCAGCCTTGCGATGCACGGAAGCATACGCCAGTTTCCCGAGGATGAAATCCCAGTTGCTCGTATGCGGAGCTACGCATATGATGCATCTGGTAAAGTCAGGCACTGTGACGCTGACTTTCCATCCCAATGCTTTCAATATCAGTCCGCTGAGATTCAAGTTAAGATGCTAATAAAAAATATATTCATTGTAGGGACATGCCGTGGCATGTCCGCTCACGAGCAAATGAGTAATACCGACACTCAAACAGGAAGAGAGATACGTCTAAGAGGTATCCGCTGTGCGTAACCCCATGCACGACTGCCACGTCTCCGACGTGCCTATGCCATTGGCACCTCTGTACTTATATTCCAGTTTCAACGGCATGTCACGGCAAATACTAATGTTGCTTACTTAAGCAAGTCATCATATTCTTTGACGCGCCCCTTGTGGGCGCATCTTTTTGGTAGCCGAGGGGCTTGCCCCTCGGAAATGTCATTCCGAAGGACGCGCTGCGCTTTGCTGCAGCGCATCGAACACAATGAGTACCAACATGATAGCGACTGATGCGCTGCGGCAAAGCGCAGCGCGTATCCGCCTGCATTCTGACCGAGGGGCAAGCCCCTCGGCTAACAGAGAGATGCGCCCACAAGGGGCGCAGTATCCATTAAACACTTAAATAAACAGCATTGTGGCGTGTCCCTACATATTTGTCGTTAATATTGTGCTGTGCGCCACCGCCGTTTATTATTTCGCGGCGGCTTTTGCCTTGTTGGCTTCCTTCTGCTCTGGGGTGAGCATCTCGTTGATTTCGTTGACGATAGAGATGACCTCGTTGTTTAGCTCGCTTGAAAGAGCTCCGAGAGCTTTTTTGAAGTATTTGCGACGTTCCACGTTGTATTCGTGGCGGTTGGCGAAATCGCGCGGAGTCTTGTCAAACGACACCGACACCTTGCTCAGAGCGGCTGTCTGGGCATGAGCGACACGCACCACCAGATCAGCAGTCTTGTCCTTGACATCACACGGCATATCCATAGTAGCTATCACACAGTCACAGGCGAGTCCGCCGCAGAGACCGTGGATCTGTTTCTTGAGTTGTCTTTTGTTCATGGTGTAAAATTAAATGGTTTGATATACACAAATATAGACAATTATTTTGTTATTCCGCTTTGACCGTGCATTATTTTACAGTAATTTTGCCATACGGAATTTCCAAGGTTTCTTTATAGGTTTTACAAATGACAGCACATACTACGCTCCAACGCATCAAGCCGTGGATTATGCCCATGGCTATGCTGGCTGGATGGCTTCTGCACGAGCAGATCGGATACATCACCTTTCTCGCCCCCTATCTCATCTTCATCATGCTGCTTATCACATTTTGCAAGGTCAAGCCGAGGGAATTTCGCGTGACCCGTTTCTCTTGGCTTCTGCTTGCTGTGCAATTGGCTGGTTCGCTCGCACTTTACTTCGCTCTGCTGCCTATCAGCAGCGACTTTGCGTTAGGAGCTTTCATATGCGTATTCTGCCCTACAGCTACCTCCGCGCCTGTGGTCACAAACATGCTCGGAGGCAGCATATCCAAAGTGGCGACATACTCCATCATCAGCAATATCAGCGTGGCATTGCTTGCTCCGGTACTGTTTGCCAGGATGGATACTGCCGGAGGTCAACACATAGACATGCTTGACGCGATGCTCAAGATAGCCTACAAGGTAGTGCCCCTTATCATCCTGCCACTCCCCTGTGCGTTTCTGCTGATGTGGAAAGCTCCGCGTGTGCATCGGACCATCGCCACCCACCAGTCGCTGTCGTTCTACATATGGGCGGTGGCTCTTTTCATAGTCGTAGGCCGTGCCGTGTCATACGTAGTGACGTCACCTGCCTCTAAAATCGGCGAAATGGTCGCGCTTGCCTTGGTGGCAGGTGTCACCTGCATAGCCCAGTTCATGATCGGACGACGCATCGGAGCGCACTGCGGCGACCGCATAGCCGGAGCACAGAGCCTCGGACAGAAAAACACTGTCCTCGCCGTATGGATGGCAATGACCTTCTTCAACCCCATCACTTCCGTAGCCCCAGCCGCCTACATCGTCTGGCAAAACACCATCAACTCCGGGCAAATCTTCTTCAAAACCCGCCGCGACCTCAAAGCCACCCATCCATGACAAAAATCGGGGCGGTTCATAAAGAACCGTCCCGATTATCTTGGATTCTATCTTAGAGATTACTTCTTGACGAAGCGGCAGGTGGCTGCGCCGCTGCTGCCCTCGGTGCGCACGAAGTAGTGTCCCGGCACGAGGTTGTCTACAGATACGGTCACTGACGAGCTGTTGACTTCAAGGCTTTTGCAGACTACGCCTGAGAGGTCAAAGATGACGAGGCGTGTGGTTTCGCCGTCAGCCATGCCCTCTATGGTCACATCTGTATCGGCTGCCCAAGGCGAGCATGTCAACACGCCGTCAGCTTCCACGTCAGCTCTGGTGTCACCGATAGCCGACATGGCATTGAGGATGATTTCACCATATGCTCCCGAGCCGTCGATAGCCGTGGCTCTCACTACCACCTGACCTGACGGTGCACCCGATTTCATCTCCACTACACCTGATGGCGATACTGTGGCTATCTCGCTACCAGCTTCGATCGTCCAGTTGACCGTGCGGTAGTTGGCTGTGATAGGCGTAACGACAGCGTTGAGCTGCAATGTGCTGCTGTTATCGCCACCGATGTCGGTGCGTTTGTCAGCAGAAACTATTTCAACCGTATTGACCATTGTGGTATAATAGGCATCTGCCGTAGAGACCACGTTTGAACGCACAGATCCGCCATCAGCCCTCGTAGCTGACGCACATACCATCTCTACGGAGTAGAGTGGCTGCGCCACATCAGGCTTAAGGTCTGTGAAAGAGCGTGCATTGCCTGACACTGTGGCTATCGGAGTCATTGAAGCGACAGTGGCACCGCGGAGTATGCGGTATGAAGCCACCTCGCGACCCTCGTAGGGAGTCCACATAAGGTTGATGGCATTGCCGGCGGCACGGTTGATCATCACGTGGAGCGACTGGTGGTGTTTGCCCATAACCGACTCGCCATATGGCCATTCATACGATACACGATAACGTGAAGAGCGTGTATTTGGCTCAGAAACCGGGTCTATGAAGACATTTCGGTCACGGCTCCTATTTACTTTGCCGACAAGTTCATAACGGTCAGCCTCCGATGTCTCACGATAGATATACCAGCCCACCATATTGCTTTGCTCCGACGGCTTGAGCGTCAGGCGCAGACGCCCTGTAGCTGGATCGATATCCACCATTTCTATTGTCTCCTCCTCTGCGGGAAGCACTGTATATTTACATGTAAACGTTTCATCGCCGTAGGTGGCATGGACAGTGTGACGCACGTGAACATCGCCGAGTCTGTTGAAATGGAAATACACCAGGAACTCATTGTATTCGTAGTTGTGCGGCTCGGGGTCAGCGAAATCAATGTCAAAGAAATCTCGGGCAGATGCGACACTCTGGAAAGTCTTGCCGTCAAAACTTACCTCCCAGTCTCCTTCATAGGCGTTATGACACATAGCTTTGTCAACATCTCCAAGCTTCACTTCGTCAGGAATCATGCCAAAGTCAGCCCTGACAGGCTGCATCACATTGATCTGGGCTGTGTAAGTGCCGCCGGAGATGGTTTTGACACCATCTTTGCTCCATGTGACGGTGTAGTTGTGGCCGTCGTGGGCGATGACCTTGCCGCCGTCCCAGTCGATGTTGCCGTCTACATGGTCAGCTGTGACAATCTTGGCTTCCGCACCGACCTTGACTGCTGAGGGCACTGTGCCGAATCCGCCGCCTTTGACCGTGAACTCCACGGGAGCGGAGAACGCCGACGTAGCCATCATAGCATCAATAGCCTGTATGCGTACTATGTATTCACCATTGGCAATCGCATTGCGCGGAATCAAGAAGCGGTTACCGCTCCAGAGGATGTCATTGCATCGCCAGTCTGAAGCCTGAGGCACTGGAGCCCAGTCAACCTCACCATTCATCGGCGAAATCAGATAGGCACCTTCGCCCTCGGCATCCTTGTGCCGTACACTGATATTATAGCGCATCTTGATGCCCTGAGTCTCCTTATCCACAGCATGATTCCAGTCAATAACCACACCGCGCTCGGTCTCATTGACCATCACGCCTGTAGGAGCCTCTGGGAGAGTGTTTTCAACAAGCAATTTAGCTGTTTCTTCATCTTTGTAAAGTGCTATTGATTCACCACTCTTGTTTATGAACATGAGAGGTGAAACCATGCTAGTAGACTGAGTTTCATTGTCAACGGCATCTCGTGCCTCAATCTCCAACTTGCGTCCAGGGAGCATATGAATAATGTAGTATTCACCTGTGCTACCAATCAGCATATCATCATACCCATTATTATCAAAATCCATCACAGCAACTGGTCCTGGCTGTGAAGATTGGCCGCCTTGTGAGATTGAGACAGTAGGAGTTAAAGTGCCGTCACTCCATAAAATAAAATGATGCTCCATCCTCGTAGCGGAATCCGACTTATACACAGCAGCATCCAACTTGCCATCATTATCAAAATCAGATATAGCTTTTACGCCGTTCCATTCACCAATATGATAGTTATCAGAAGACTCCACTTTAAATATTTCCTCTTCAGTTTTTTCAAACGTGTTGTTGCCTTTATTAAAGTAAACCTGATAATTATGTTGTAAACCAACACTTGTCCAGGCACCAATCTCAATTATAATATCACGCAGTCCGTCACCATCAATGTCATTAACAAACACTATCTGGTTGTTATCAAAAGTGTGTTTAGCTGCATTGATATTTGGGATAAAATCTGAATCATGTTTCAGTATCGTGCATGAAGGCCTTGAATAATAACCAGTTATAATTTCAGGTAGACCGTCATTATCAATATCAGCTATAAACTCCCACCCATAATCATCAACATCTGGACGGTCAGTGTCAACATCCATATCCATATCACCAAGATTGGTAATCAAGAATTTATGCCTGCTATCATCAGTGTTTGAGATCAAGTCAGGTAATCCGTCCTTGTTAACATCAGCCATGAAAGTCCAGTCATCGGCGGTTGGAAGATTAGTGTTATAAATCTTCTTGACTGGATCCCAGACATCCTTAACATTTTCTTCACGGAATTTTCCATAGGTAAACATCTCATTCACACCGTCAGTATCAAAATCTGCAACAAACTTATTTCCATAGAGGCGTAAATTTTTGCCATAGGACTCCTCAGAACCCACCACGACATGATGTTTAAGATTTGCTCTCTTTGCTATTATGCTTTGCATACACGTACTTAATACGTTGCCATTGCCATTCACAACATTGAGTCTAAGAGTCTTTTCACCTGGGGTGGTGAACTTCAGCTGCATCTCGGAGTGGTCGGCGTTGTCGGAGATGATGGTTGCTCCGTCTATCTCCCACTGGTAGCTGTTGCCGTTGGTGGAAGATGCCGTTGCTACGACGCGGCATGTGTCACCGACTGCAAACGGTCTGACATATTCGATATTGAAGTCAGCTGGGGTTGCAGTCTTTTTCCACACGGCTGCCTGACTGAATGCAGAGCCACGGCGGTTGGGGTCTATGGCTTGTACATCTATATAATATGTGCCTGGTTGCCATGATGCAACATTGAATGTACGGGAAGTGCCGTAGCCCTCACGTCCTTCAAGGAGATTGCGACGTGTGCCGTCGGCAAGAGCATCGGCTACCACGATGTCATTTTTGCCAGGAGTGGATGATACGCGCACTTCGTATGTCAGGTCAAGGGTTGCGGACTCCGCATCAGAGCCTCGCTCCCAGCTCACCTGCAGCAGTTGCAACGATGGATCATAGCTGACCGTAGGAGCTTTGGCTGGCATCGTGGGTCGCTGGTTTGCTTTATCAGACAGCGGAGTATAATTGCTACCGTCAAGCGCATGTATTATGCCGGAGTTGGTAAGATCGGCAAACATGGTGATGTCTTTTTCGGCATTGATGGTCACAGGCGTTGTTGTGATTTTCATGCCATTCACCTTGTAAGCATATGTGCCCGTCCTCTTTACATACCCGAGCACCTCATAGCTGCCGTCGGCATCTATATCCACGCAGTCAATGAAATAGAGGCTCCCTTCAATATAATTCTCACGCTTCTTGAAGGTTTGTTTGCCTCGGTTTTCAAACATGACCAAATATGCTCCGCCATTATTATAATTGTCGCCAGCGATGTCAAACGGCACGAGAATGTCCACATCCCCGTCTTTGTCAAAATCATAGAGCCAGATATTGGGGCTGCAATTCAAGCCTTTGAGAAGTTGCTTGGATGTCACAGTGCCGTCAGCACCGACAAAATGCACCGACAGCGTCTTGGTCGATTCGTCAAAGGTCACAATATCGGTCACTCCATCACCGTCAAGGTCACGGAGCTTCATATTACCCGGCATAGTTAGTTCTATAAACTTGCCATCTCCAATACCGGAATACACCTTGCCGCTTTCAGGAGAATAGATGTCGGGGATGCCATCACCTGTCAGGTCGGTATTGACAAACTCTGAAAATTTCACCTTTGACGAGCCGCCGCCCACAAACATACCATCGGCAAGCGAAGGCAGGCCGCCAACCATCGGACGCCCAGTAGCACGATACTGATTGGCAGACATGATATCCACATGGTGATACACCGGATTACGACCCTCGGCAAACGAAACGACCCTCGTGGGCACATCCTTACCCGAAATGTCAAGCAACTGAAGCCGTCCGTCATTAGACACATCCACCGCCGACAAAGCTGTCTTCTCAATTTCACTAACATGGCTGAAATTGCCGTCTTTATCGCCAAAAAAGAAGTTGCCATAGGAGTCAATCGCATCAATACATCCATCGCCATCAATATCAGCAAGCTGGGTAATATATCCACTTTTAAATAATTGCTGAGCTATATTTTTTATGGGATAAGCTCCACCTTTGACCCAATAAGTTTGATAACTGCGAAGTTGTAAAGACTCAATCTGTCCGTCACCATCATAATCGTATGATAGCTTCTTGTCAATCTTATCATTCACCGCTGCCAAGGCTGTGATAAAACTGAGCAAGAATGTCATGATAAGGGCGAGAAGTATTCGCCGATGCAGGTAAGTGTATCGCATAGGGATAGTATGCGGCGGGGTTGCGCTCCCCTACAGACCCTGCCATTGGAAGAAAGGGTGTGACTGGTCGGGTAAAGAAAAAGCGTGAGAGCTGTACTTGCCTGCCCGTCCCACATCTTGAGGCTCTGGAATGCCCGGTATGGTGGAACGAGCAAACTTGCAGAAGCCTCACGCAGAATATGACTATACGCCCAGCCAACCCGTGCTTTTAGGTCGCACCGGCTGCCGGCAGAATATGACATATCCACCAGACATCTACCGTTTGCTGCTCTCCTGACCATACCAAAGAAATTTTCCAGATTTCAAGATGTCAAGAAAGAGCGTCGAGTAAACGCTTTCTCGTAGAAAAAACTGTTACGAGCCCCGCCCTCGGTCCCGCGTCGGCTTCTGCACATAGCAAGTGCAGTGCGGCATCCCCGAGGGGACACCACAGGGGCGCCTCTGCGCCCGAAGTCACGCGAGCCATATGTAAGTGCGGGGCTCTCGATGGCAAATATAGCGTTTATTTCGCAATATCCATTGACTCCGTCAAAAATTTCGCTATCTTTACCCAATCCAACCGATTAAAGCAGCTCCAATGAATGATGCTGCTCTATCAATCAGACTATCACAAGTCCCAAAGGGACGGATCTATGCTTAACCCTGGATGAGAGGCAGCCTCGCTGCCCGAGTCCAGGAAAAGAGAGCTACCAAAGTACAAGTCCTGGAGGGACGCGATAATGGTAGCACGTTTGCTCTACCACGATCCCATCCCTTCGGGATTATGACGTTGGGAAAAGCATCGTCGTCTCCGGACTCAGCCGCTGTCGCTTGCTTCATCCGGAGTTAAGCATAAATCCGTCCCTTTGGGACTCATTGACCTGACATGTAGTAAAGGCATTTACTTCTTAAATTAAGTTAGTGACATATGACAAAGAAATCACAGCTTGCGCTCTGCAATGCGCTGCTTCTCGCAGGGTTTTTACTGACTCTGATCACATCGGCTGCACTGCTCATGGTACATGCCTACACTCCATGGCTGATGTGGGTGCATGTAGGTGTGGGTGCTGTGTTTATAGGCATGGCATACTGGCACTTGATGCTCAACCTCGGTCCGAAGCAGTGGAAAGCCTACCCCAAGAAATCCCCTGCGGTCAAAATCGCTTTTATACTTCTGCTGCTTACGGCACTCAGTGCCATTGCCGCATTTATCCGCGGCTTCATACCACCCTTCAATCCGCGTCTACAGATTATCCACGGCTGGATCGGAGGCATCTTTCTCGTCATCTGCCTTCTCCACTTCTTCAAGCACCATAAATATTACGAGTCTACGCGAAAGTAGATGCATGGATAAAACGCATTACGACTTGCCTACATCTGTGCCCACGCCCGGGTCAAGCATGGATGCAGGTATAAACGACCGTAACACCTGTATCATGCTGTCAAGCAGCCGCTTTCGTACATAGTCTTGACGGACGTAGACAGAAACTCTGCGCTGTGACAGATAGTCGCCGTCAATACGCCGCACGTTGGCTCGCTGCTTCTCGCTGAGCATCGGTATATGCATCTGGGGGATAATCGTAAATCCTCCGTTGGCATCAACGATCCTCACCAATGTGTCTATGCTGCCAGCCTCATATATACGCTTGCCCAGACGGCGCGTCTTGCAGAAACTAAATGCACTCTCGCGCAGACACTGCGACTCCTTCATTATCCACATCTGCTCATGCTCAAGATTTTCGGGCTTGAACACGGGCAGTTTGCGCCAGCAGCTCTCGGCAATATACACCCAAAAAGGCTCGGTGTACAATGGCATCTCAACAATACCGTCACGGGCAAAACCGCTCAACGATATGCCGGCATCAATCTGTCCCATGAGCAGACCGCTCAACATGGCATCATATTTCATCTCCGATATGCTCAACTCGACATCCGGATGTGTGTCCGTGTAGACTCTGATGAACTCTGGAAGAATATACGGAGCTATGGTGGGTGCGACAGCTAAATCCAGCCTGCCGGATACCGCTCCCATCTCCTCCCTGACGAGTTCGATGACACGGTCTGATTGATTCATCGCAATGCGGGCTTGCCGGATAATCTTTTCACCGATGGGTGTGGGAACGACATGCCTGTTGGAGCGATCAAATATACGCACACCAAGCTCGTTTTCAAGCTTTTGTACTAATGCACTGAGTGTAGGCTGAGTTATCTCAAGTTCATCGGCAGCCCGTGCAAAACTGCGATGCTGATCCACTGCGATGATATAGCGGAGTTGTTGCAAAGTCATATTACGATAGATTTCATCTATGCAAAGATAGTTTAAATCTGTTGCACATCAATCAGTATTGACGTAATTTTACACAGCAATACAAACCATACATCACATCTATCTCTATGGCAACAAAAAGATTTCACAGGTATCTGCCTACCAAAGGCTATGATTTATATTGGATACTGATAGCGTATCTTGCTGTCGGGTACTTCTACCCTGTAATCGGCATCCTGGCTCTTATATGTATGATTGCGCCAGTGGCATTTGCGGTGAAGCGGGGACGCTGGTGGTGTGGCAACGCCTGCCCTCGAGGCAGTCTGTATGACCGTCTGCTGGCTAAATATTCACCTCACCGTCCGATTCCTCGGATAGTAAGAACGCAGGGCTTCCGCCTGTTCATGGTACTGTTCATCTTCACGATGTTTGGTATACAGATGTATTTCGCATGGGGCGACTGGAATGCTGTAGGCCGTGTGTTCTGGACGATAATACTTGTGACAACAATAGTAGGTGTCATACTTTCATTCATATATGCTCCACGCACGTGGTGCTCGTTTTGTCCGATGGGCACGCTTTCAGCCTGGGCATCCCCGAAAAAGGCGCCATTGCCTGACGGATTTATAAACATCCGCGTGGCGGATACGTGTCAGATGAAGTGCAAGAGTTGCGCAAGGGTATGCCCTATGCAATTGACCCCTTATGATTGCCGAGGTGACGAGACCGGCTATCTGCACGCTGACTGCATCAAATGCGGAAAGTGTGTCACAGGCTGTCCGCTTAAAATCATGGATCTTAAACACACTAAGCCAGCATAGAAACAATGAGGTCAATGCCTGGGCATTGACCTCATTGTTTCTACTGATATAGGGTTAAATCAATCGTCAAGTTTGTGGATGACGAGACCTGAGCGGAGCTTAGGTTCAAACCATGTGGTTTTTGGGGGCATGATGTTGCCGCTGTCGGCTATAGCCATAAGCTGATCCATGGATACGGGATAGAGAGCCAGAGCCACTGCCATCTCGCCGCTGTCTACACGGCGCTTGAGTTCGCCGAGACCACGGATGCCGCCCACGAAGTCGATGCGCTTGTCGCTGCGCAGATCGGTGATACCGAGCAAGTCGCGGAGTATCAGATCGCTTGAGATGGTCACGTCAAGAACACCGATAGGATCGGCATCATTGTAGCGTCCCTCGCGGGCGGTCAACGAATACCAGCTGCCATCGAGATATAGCGAGAAGTTGTGGAGCGCAGACGGGCGGTATTCTTCTGTGCCCTTTTCTTCTACGATGAAGTCCTTGTCAAGAGCCTTGAGGAAATCGGCAGCCGACATGCCGTTAAGATCTTTGACCACGCGGTTATAGTCAATGATCTTGAGATGGGAGGCGGGGAAAGCCACGGCGAGGAAGTAGTTGTATTCCTCGTCACCTTTATGGGCAGGATTAGCCTTTGCCTTCTCGTTGCCTACGAGAGCTGCGGCAGCCGTACGGTGGTGACCGTCGGCTATATATAAATAAGGTATCTTGTCAAATTCCTCGGTCACAGTAGCTATCATGTCGGAGTCGTCTATCACCCAGAAATGATGACCGAAGCCGTCGGGAGCAGTGAAGTCGTATTCGGGCTCTCCGGCTGTCACCTTGTCAATCACAGCTTGCAGAGCCTCGTTGTCGGGAAATGCGAAGAACACCGGCTCGATATTGGCATTGTTGACGCGCACATGCTTCATGCGGTCCTCCTCCTTGTCGCGGCGGGTCAGCTCATGCTTCTTGATGCGTCCCTCCATGTAGTCATCCACATTGGCAGCGACGACGATGCCATACTGCGTGCGGCCGTCCATGGTCTGGGCATATATATAATAGTGCTCCTTGTCATCAGCCACGAGCCAGCCGTTGGTCTGGAAAGCATTGAAGTTCTCCACTGCCTTGTCATAGACACAAGGATCATGTTCGTCAGTGCCCGGGGCAAAATCTATCTCGGGCTTGATGATATGGTAGAGCGAACGTGGATTGCCCTCAGCCTCGGCACGTGCTTCTTCACTGTTGAGCACATCATAGGGGCGAGAAGCCACTTCTTCGACGAGTTCGCGGGGCGGACGTACGCCTTTGAAAGGTTTTACTTTTGCCATAGTAGGTATATGTATGGTTTATCTTGATGCCGAATTCATACCTGCATATTGGCGGACATGCCACGGCATGTCCCTACAGGTTAGCGGCATCTATGTTTTTGAGTCTGTTACGTTATTTTTTGCGCTCGATGGTCTGGCTGCGGTCGGGACCGATTGACACGATGGTGATTGGCGTTTCGAGTTCTTTTTCGAGGAAGTCGATGTAGTCCTTGAAATTCTTGGGGAACTCCGACTCGCTCTGCATCTTGGTCATGTCGGTCTTCCATCCGGGGAGAGTGACGTAGATCGGCTTGATTTCATCCTCTTCCACCGAGAATGGGAACTGCTCTACCCTCTCGCCATTGATTTCATATGCCACGCAAGCCTTGATTTCGTCAAAGTCGTCAAGCACATCGCTCTTCATCATGATGAGCTGGGTGACACCGTTGATCATGATGGCGTATTTGAGAGCCACGAGGTCTATCCATCCGCATCGGCGTTCACGTCCTGTGACTGCGCCGTATTCGTGGCCGAGGTCGCGGATGCGGGCACCTGTCTCGTCATGCAGCTCAGTCGGGAAGGGACCGCTGCCGACACGCGTGCAATATGCCTTGAAGATACCGAACACCTCGCCTATCTTATTTGGGGCAATGCCGAGACCTGTGCAGGCTCCGGCGCACACGGTGTTGGATGATGTCACAAACGGATAGCTGCCGAAGTCCACGTCCAGCAGAGTGCCCTGTGCTCCCTCGCAGAGGATGCTTTTGCCGTCACGGAGCATGCCGTTGATTACGTGTTCGCTGTCTATCAGCTCATATGTCTTGATATAATCGATGGCATCCATCCATTTCTGCTCCAGAGCCGCCAGCTGGTCAGCATCGGGAGTAGCGCCAAGCATCGCCAGGCGTGACAGATGACGCTCCTTGGCGGCGGCATACTTGCGGTCAAAATCATGGATTGTGTCACCGAGACGCAGACCGTTGCGCGATATCTTGTCGGTATAAGTCGGACCGATGCCTTTGCCTGTGGTTCCTATCTTGCCTGCGCCCTTGGCTTTCTCGTTGGCAGCGTCAAGCAGACGGTGGGTGGGCATGATCAGATGGGCTTTCTTGGAAATTTTCAGCACCTTGCGGAGATCTACACCGCTTGCCTCAAGAGCCTCAGCCTCCTCGCGGAAGAGAACGGGGTCAAGCACCACGCCGTTGCCTATGATATTGGTCTGGCCATTCTGGAAGATACCCGAAGGAATCGAGCGCAATACATACTTCTTACCCTCGAATTCGAGAGTATGCCCGGCATTGGGTCCGCCCTGGAAACGAGCCACAGCGTCATAACGCGGTGTGAGCACGTCCACTACTTTTCCTTTGCCTTCGTCGCCCCACTGGAGCCCTAACAAAACGTCAACTTTCATTTTATGCAATGATTGTTTGGGTTGTTTTTTATCCTGTGCGCCATATGATATGGGCGACAGGGTCATTTATGAGATTGTGATATTGAATTACTATTCCGGTCGGCAGTCTTGTCCTTGGCAGCTCTCTTGCAGCGCGAACAGATGCCGTCGATACGTAACTGGTAGCTCTCGGCAGCAAAGCCCCAGTAACGCCGCTTCATGATTTCTCTGCCTATTTCAGGCAGAGACACCTCCTTGGTCTTGCCGCAGCAATGACAATGGAGCTGTACCTTGTGGTCGTTTGGCTGCCTGACAGCATAGAGCGAAGTTCCGTCGGTGCTCAGGGTCTTGCGCACGATGCCGGAGTCAACCAGCAGCTTAAGTGTGCCATAGACAGTAGTACGGCTCACATGGAAGCCGTCACTCTCCAGAAGTTCTGCAAGCTCAGGAGCTGAAAACCGTCTGCGAGGAGTAAAGGCTGCCTCAAGAATGCGCAGACGCTCCCCGGTGCATCGCATACCACGGCTGGTCATGTAATCACGCAGCATGGTCGCGGCTGTCAGGCTGTCAAGCTTACCCTTCATGCCTACAAAGATACAATTTTATGGCTAAAATATAAGACGCTTGTAAATAATTATGCGTAATTTTGCATCCGAATCCACAGAATAAGGTACAAAATTCAAATCATAACAGCTATATATTCATAATCAGACATTATGGCACACAAGGCTCTACTTATCATCCTTGACGGATGGGGCATCGGCAACCATTCAAAAGGTGACGTGATCTTCAACACCCCTACCCCCTACTGGGACTATCTCCTCAACACATATCCCCACTCACAGCTTCAGGCAAGCGGCGAAAACGTCGGTCTGCCTGACGGACAGATGGGCAATTCCGAAGTAGGCCACCTCAACATCGGTGCAGGCCGCGTGGTCTATCAGGATCTCGTGAAAATCAACAAGGCTATCGAGGACGGCTCGATACTCAACAATCCTCAGATAGTAGAGGCATTTGACTATGCCAAGCGCACCGGCAAAGCCATGCACTTCATGGGTCTGACCAGCAACGGCGGTGTGCACTCATCGCTCGACCATCTCTATGCCCTCATCGACATAGCCAAGCAGAAAGGCGTTGACAAGGCTTACATACACTGCTTCATGGACGGCCGCGACACCGACCCCCGCAGCGGCAAGGGCTTCATCGAGGAGCTGACAAAGAAATGCGAAGGCACTCCCGCAGCCATCGCATCAATCATCGGTCGCTACTACGCCATGGACCGCGACAAGCGCTGGGAGCGCGTCAAAGTAGCCTATGACCTCCTCGTCAAGGGCGAAGGCACCAAGGCTACCGACATGGCAGCAGCCGTACAGGCAAGCTATGACGCCGACGTGACCGACGAATTTATCAAGCCTATCAGCAACTCTGCCGTTGACGGCACCATCAAGGAGGGCGATGTGGTCATCTTCTTCAACTACCGCAACGACCGAGCCAAGGAGCTCACAGTTGTGCTTACCCAGCACGACATGCCCGAGGCTGGCATGACCACCATCCCCGGTCTGCAATACTACTGCATGACCCCATACGATGCATCATTCACCGGCGTACACATCATCTTTGACAAGGAGAACGTCAGCAACACTCTCGCCGAATATCTCTCGAAGCTTGACAAGACTCAGCTCCACATCGCCGAAACCGAGAAGTATGCCCATGTGACATTCTTCTTCAACGGCGGCCGTGAGCAGCCTTTCGAGGGCGAAGAGCGCATCCTCGTTGCATCGCCCAAGGTAGCCACCTACGACCTCAAGCCCGAGATGAGTGCATATGAAGTCAAAGACAAACTTGTGGATGCCATCAAGTCACAGGAATACGACTTCATCGTGGTCAACTACGCCAACGGTGATATGGTAGGCCATACCGGCGTTTACGAGGCTATCGAGAAGGCTGTCAAAGCTGTGGACGCTTGCCTCAAGGATACTGTAGAGGCAGCCAAGGAGTCAGGCTACGAAGCTATAATCATCGCCGACCACGGCAACGCCGACAACGCCATCAACGCCGACGGCACTCCCAACACCGCCCACTCGCTCAACCCCGTGCCCTGCATCTACGTAACCGACAACAAGGATGCACGCGTAGCAGATGGCAGACTGGCAGACGTAGCTCCCACCATGCTCAGCATTCTCGGCGAGAAACAGCCAGCCGAGATGACAGGCAAGAGCCTCATCGACTAACAGAATCGTCCCCAAAGTTGCAGATGACATTTTAAAACCGTACATTTGCACCCGTAGTATCACCGTCATCTCCAGCAACGTCTGGAGCTTGACGGTGTCACAAAGGTCGGTCCGGTAGCTCAGCTGGATAGAGCATCTGCCTTCTAAGCAGACGGTCCCGCGTTCGAGTCGCGGCCGGATCACATAAAGTAAAACCGCTGGAAACAAGCCCCTTATGGCAAACTTCCAGCGGTTTTGTTGTATCAAAATAGGCTCATTTATCGCCATAATGGCCTCGGAGCGAGATTACATTGACAATCACTCTGTCTTCCTCAATACTGTAAAGTATCCGCGAAGATTTATCAATCCTCCTGCTCCACAGTCCAACCATGTCACCTTTGAGCTGTTCAACCTTGCCGGTTCCAGTGGTTGGGTGCACTTTCAATTCATCCACGAGCGAAGCAATCTTTGCAAGAATTTTCTTCTGCCCCGATTTCTGCCAGAAATCAAGATGAGCGAGTGCCTCTTTCGAGAATAAGACGCGATACGTCATAGTCCTATCATCTTTCTAATATCATCCGATGTCATCTCATAGACCCTCCCAGCTTTCATATCCTCAAGCCCGCGCTTGACCGAAGCAATATTCTCTGGATCGTCAAACCACGGATCGCCAGACGGAGAGGGATTCTCTGAAACCTCCACAGTGATAGAATCAGCCTTAGAGATAAGTACCATCTCAATGTATTTCTTAAGGCTCTTCCCCTGCGCAACTGCCATAACCGACAGTTTCTGAAGTGTCTCCACTGGGAGATCTATATTCTTGCGTTTGATATTCAATGCTGTTGCCATATTTAAATTTCATATAAAGTTTGACACGACAAATATACATAATGTATATTATATATACAATTGCTTCAGATTAAAGTTCTACAATTGATACGAGTATACACAGGCAAAAACTATCATTAAGAGATGGATGTTGTATGTTGTAGATTAATTTTACAAACGTTACTATGATGAAAAAATATTTTATGAGAGCAGCGGGGGCTGCGATGATTGTGTGGACTTTGGGCGCATGGATGCAAGTGGATGCCTGCACCAGGGCTGTGTATCTCGGACCCGAGGATATGGTGGTCACAGGCCGTACTATGGACTGGAAAGAGGACCCACAGTCAAATATCTATTTCTTTCCACGCGGTATCGAACGGCGCGGAGGAAAAATGGATAACTCGGTCAAATGGACTTCAAAGTACGGAAGTGTTGCTACTGCCGGATACGACATAGGTGTATGTGACGGCATGAACGAGAAAGGACTGGTGGCTAATCTGCTCTTCCTTACAGAATCGGATTATAAACGCGCTGATGACACGCGACCTGTAATGGGACTCAGCATCTGGACGCAATACGTGCTTGACAATTTCGCCACAGTGGATGAGGCTGTCACCGAGCTGAGCAAGGAAACATTTCGCATTGACGACCCGGATCTGCCCAACGGAGCTAAATCAACCTTGCATCTGTCAATATCAGATGCCACCGGCAACAGCGCAATATTCGAGTATCTCAATGGCAACCTCGTCATCCATCACGGACGTAAGTGCCAGGTGATGACCAATTCACCGACATATGACAAGCAGCAGACACTCAATGATTATTGGCGACAGATAGGTGGCATGGTGATGCTTCCTGGCACCAACCGTGCATCTGACCGCTTCGTCCGCGCATCGTTCTACATTGACGCACTGCCACAGACGGCAAACTACCGCCAGGCGGTCGCTGGAGTATTCAGCGTGATGCGCAATGTATCTGTGCCTCTCGGCATCTCCGTACCTGACCAACCCAACATCGCTTCTACGCGATGGCGCACCGTATCGGATCAGAAAAACCGCGTCTACTATTTCGAATCCACCCTTAGCCCTGACATTTTCTGGATAGATTTCAAAAACCTTGATTTCTCCCCTGAAAGTCACATAAAGAAACTCACCCTTACCGACGGCACAATCTATGCCGGCGACGCATCGCGCCACTTCAAGGATTCCGCACCCCTCCCTTTCCTCTTCGGCGAGTAAAACAAACAGCAATAAAATTGTAGGGACATGCCACGGCATGTCCGCCCATCAGGCGTTGCATTTGCGAGAGCTGCTGAAAGCGGACATGCCACGGCATGTCCCTACAACGTGTCTGATAGTCTCTGGCTGGCTATTGGGGCTGTCGTGGCAGCTGTCGGAATCGACATCAGCAAACTCTCCAACGGACATGTTTTGTCAATCGCCGATGATGGTGGCTACGATGCGGCGCGAGCCGCCGTAGTTGCGGAACTCGCACAGGTAGATGCCCTGCCATGTGCCGAGATTGAGGCGACCATCAGTGATGGGGAGGGTGAGAGTGGAGCCTACTATGGCGGATTTTACGTGGGAGGGCATATCGTCAGGACCTTCATCAGTGTGGAGATAATATGGGGCGTTTTCGGGAACGAGGCGGTCAAAAACTGCCGCGAGGTCATGGCGCACATCAGGGTCGGCATTCTCATTGAGAGCCAATGCCGCCGATGTGTGTTTGATCAGCAGATGCAGTAGTCCTTTATGGGGCATCCGCGTTAGCTGCCGCATGATTTCCCCGGTGACGAGATGTATGCCGCGCGGCATAGGTCGCAGAGTGATTTCGGTCTGTTCTATCATATCAATGTCAGTTATAAAGTATATCACACATAGTACGCTCATGTCTGCGTCCCGTTGCGAAACTGCAACGGCGACATACCGGTCAGACGACGAAAAAAGCGGCACATATACGCGTCATCGTCAAAGCATAGACGTTCCGCTATCTCCTTGACACTCAAATCCGTATCAGTCAAATATGTCTTTATCTCCACAGCGAGCTGCTGGTCAATCAACTGTTTCGGCGAGACATCATAAACCCGACGGCACACTTTATAGAAGTATTCGGGTGTGATGTTAAGAGCGTCGGCATAAAATTTGACATCGCGATGCTTCGGGAAATGTTCCGCTACAAGCAGCCAGAATCGGTTGACAATCGCACGTATGCCTGTCGGATGACCCATGGAGTGCTTTATGCCACTTTCATTGAGTTTGCTGTCAATGGCTACAAACAGATTGTACACATTGCCTCCCACCATCTGTGCCGCCATATCTTCAACCATATTGGCGAATATCCAATGTTGCTGCGTCATCCAATCTGACAAAAGAATGAATTGCTCAACTGATAGACGCAACACAGGACAGAAATGCAGACAGACCCATAGCGACATGTCGGTCAGCTTGGCATACGCCATTTCCATCATTCTGTCAGACAGAGAGATATACCTCGCGCCGAAATTACGTGACACTCTCTGCACCTGCATGAATATATCCGATGTCAGCACAAGCATATCGCCTCGGCGTAAAGAATATCTGCGCATATCCACCGTGAGCGATGCCATGCCGCTGACACACATGAGCAGCACGCAACCTGCCGTTTTGACGGGGCGCCCCGAGGCAGACTTCCAGTCAGTTTGTCCTACCGTATTCTCAGTATATGTGGACTGTATCATCTCTGACAAATATACGCATTTTATCGCTTATGCACTCAAACATCAGGATTGATTTGTACCATAACACGCTCCATAATCACCATGATAATCCTACCCATTCTTGCTAACTTTGCAATCGGAATTCAAACGGTGCTACACTCCAAAAAATTCACACCAAATGTAGGGACATGCCGTGGCATGTCCGCCCATCAGGCGTTGCATTTGCGAGAGCTGCTGAAAGCGGGCATGCCATGGCATGTCCCTACATGAAATACAAACCTCCCCTTTAGACTGATGTAAACATTATGACTGATAAAAGAAATCTTGACAGAGACCGCCTCGACTTCGGAAACGGGAAAATCGGACAACTGTTCCGTGCCATGTTCTTCCCGACGCTTATCGCGATGATCGCCAACTCCGCGCTGACGCTCATCGATGGTATCTTCGTCGGTCAGGGCGTAGGAGCAGAGGGCATCGCTGCCGTCAATATCGTAGCTCCGATATTCATGGTGGCTACTGGCATAGGGCTGATGCTCGGCATCGGCTCGTCAGTGGTCGCAAGCATCCGCCTGTCGGAGGGCAATGTCAAAGCAGCCCGCATCATCATGACTCAAGCCTTTATCGCCGGACTCCTATTGGTCGGCATCATATGTGCCGCAAGTGTAGGATTCCCTCGTCAGATAGTCTACGCCCTCGGATGCAGTCCTCTGCTTGAGAGCCACGCCGTCAGCTACATGCTGTGGCTTCTACCTGGCTTGCTGTTTCTGTTTATAGAATGCGTCGGCATGATGCTAATACGCCTCGACGGTTCACCCAAATACGCCATGGCGGTCCAAATCGTTGCAGCCGTCATCAACATCGCGCTTGACTGGTATATGATATTCCCCTTGGGCTGGGGCGTAATGGGAGCCGCCTTGGCAACATCCATAGCCTGCGCATCGGGAGGCGTGATGGTGCTGGTCTATTTCATCCGATACTCCGACAAACTGCGCTTCTATCGGCTGAAACTGTCGGTCACATCGTTGCTGCTGACCCTGCGCAACACAGGCTACATGATGCGCATAGGTTTCGCAACGCTGCTGACCGAACTTGCCATAGGCGTAATGATGCTCACGGGCAACTACATGTTCATCTCCATGCTCGGAGAGGACGGCGTGGCTGCCTATGCCATAGCATGTTACCTCTTCCCGGTGGTTTTTTCCATCAGCAATGCCGTGGCACAGTCAGCTCAGCCCATCATCAGCTACAACTACGGAGCGCGTCAGCCGGCACGAGTGCGGCAGGCACTGCGTATATCCTTGCAGACAGCCGTGGTCTGCGGCATCCTGATTACTGGACTGCTCATCATCGGTGCTCACACCGTAGTCGGTCTCTTCTTGCAGAGCAGCTCGCCAGCCTACGCCCTTGCCGTCGACGGACTCCCCTACTTCGCCACCTGCGCCGCGTTTTTCGCCGTCAACATCGCCTTCATAGGCTACTACCAGAGCATCGAGAGAGCCGGAGCCTCCACCCTCTATACCCTCCTGCGCGGCATCATCTTCCTCGTCCCCTCCTTCATCCTCCTCCCCCGCATCATCGGCATCCCCGGACTCTGGCTCGCCATCCCCGCCGCCGAAGCCCTCACCTGCGCCACCATCACCCTCCTCTACCTCCTCCCCACCACTCCCAAAACCATCCAACCCCATAACCATCTTCTATTATCAGCTATAAGCATAACAACCATTAGACTCTGTGAACCACACAATATTACAGGTACATATTACAAAACAATCAATAACTTTGATCATTAACTTTTTCAATCCTACCAATTGTTATGCCAAAAATTTAATGTAATTTTGTATATAGAGCATTGTATGCGAAATGACCAAGAGTATCACAACGGCATAACGGTGAAAGCCGTAAACAAACATTGAAAGCTCCAACGTAGTCACTTAAAGGCATTGGTCAGCCTCATCTACTATGTTGGAGTTTCCCATTTTAATTATGGCAACAGAGTATTTATCTGAAGACATTATTCGAGATAAGGCTAAGTACATTCTAGGCTTTGAAGACTCGGAAACTGCGGTTTCTGGAGTCGGACAACTTACGAGCTGGAAATCTCTTGGGTTAAAAAATGTACAAGGTGCTCCTGATGGATGGTATCCTGCTTTCAATAATGGAATTACTGCTAAAATTGGAAATGATAATGAGATAAATGCCCCCAACACTATTACAGTTAGCTATAATGGGTCAGTGGGACAATCTTTCTTTCAGACTGAGCCATATTGGGCGACAGACGATGTCAACATACTTACTCTTCTATTTAAAATCAATAAATATATAGCTTTGTTCTTTACATCTATAATTAGACACGTCGGACAAAACTATGCTTTTGTTGATAAATGGGTAATTGAAACGATGAGAACATCTCTTATTAAATTGCCTGTCAACGAAAAAGGAGAAGCCGATTTTGAGTTTATGGAAAACTTTATAAAGTCACTTCCTTACGGAAAGTATATCTAAAGGATAATAGTATGCTCATCAAAGAACGTTCCATAATTACTTGGCTTCTCAACCCCGATATGAAGCAAGCTCCAAAAAACTTGGTGATTGCTCCTGCTTCTCAACCAATAAATCAGTCTATTCTCGGAAATCATCTTATCGAATTAGATAAAATACGGATGCAAACGCCTGAATGGGGATTGCCGGAACTCCTTATGCCCTCATTTGAAGAAGTGATGTATAAGAGCCACCAGTCGTTCGACAAGATAATGCCGCAATTATTTGAAGATTTTTGCGAAAGAGAAGAATGCGGCATACTGCTGTGCCGTGGTAATGTTACTATTGTATACGGGTTCGGAGGAAATCAATTACACATTTGGCATTTTACCGAACAAAACGGCAATAGCGTTTTCAATTTCTACACATGCAATGTCAGTACGATTGATAATATCGGAGTAGGAATTGCTAATACTCTGTTGGCAGACAATTTACTATTTTCAGGCTCTTTAGAGGAACGGCAACATAAATTAGCTTTTATTGCCGGATTTGTCACCACCTATGTTGCTGTCAAACGATACGTAAAAGTAGAGACTGTAGTCATTCCCCAGGGCAAGTTTACAGCCATTGAGGGCACGCCGCTAGAATACATCGAAAAAAAGAAAGTCCTAAATCAGACCGGGCAGGAGGTCATTGTCATGGATTCCAAATGGTTCCGTAAAATTATAAATGATAATGACATCTATGTGCGCGGCTTCTTCCGTATGCAAAACAAAAAAAATGAGTTTGGCGAATGGTACAAGGAGCTTATATTCGTTGACTCTTTCGTCCGACATGGTTATCATAGAAATGCCAAAATAGAGGATGATGACACCGATGAACAATTAGAATCTGAACAGCCCTAACATGTATATCATAAGTTGGAACATAAACGGTCTTGCATCGCGTTTTTCTGAGTTGCAGAAACTTGTGGCCGATTATACACCTGACTTTGTCTGCTTGCAGAAAGTCAGGAATAACTCATCACGCGACAAGTTCGAGATTGCCGGCTATCGGCAACTCTATACAATGCAGGACAGTGGGAAGTGGAGTGGTGTTATGATATACGCCAAAATTCCGTCTGATGTAGATTCTCATACTGCGTTTCTTTCTATGCCGCAGCGCATACAAACTCCCGAATTAAGCCGGGAGGGACACTTGCAGCTTTATGACTGTAACGACTTTATTCTCGCCAATGCGTATGTGCCATTTGCCAATTTCGATATTGAGGGCGCTGTGGAATATCGAAAGAAGTGGGATATTGAGTTTCGCCGTCTGATTTGTGAACTGGTCAAAAAGAAACCTGTCGTTATTTGCGGCGACCTTAATATTGTTCACACTCAAAGGGATTCATGTGAGGCTAATATTGAAATGAACCGTCCTTGCTTCACTCAGTGGGAACGTGATAATTTCAATCAACTGCTTGTCGAAGCAGATTTAGCAGACGCATACCGCTCAATCTACTGCGATGAACAGGTTGTCACTTTTTACGGCAACTATCGCAACATGAAAATCGGAAACCGCCTTGATTATTTTCTTATCAGCCGATCTCTTCTTCCATCGTTGGCTACTTCCGATATTCTTACAAACTTCGGCACAGGGCAGAGTGTCCCGATTATCCTTGACTTTAACCCCGGTGTTTCGGCTTCAAAGGCTGGAACAATACAAGAAAAATCAAAGTAACGCATCTGTTATGAGTAAGTCCCTGACTTGTTATAAAGTTGTTATGAATAGCGCAAATGATATTGCGCTATTAGACTCCACATTCCTTTCCAACTTCTACTTTAGAGGACAAGCCGATGCTGAGTGGGATTTATCATCCTCATTAGAGAGAATGGTTAAAAGCCTTTACCAGCGAGAGTACTATTTTGATATTCCTCGAAGATATGAAGTTGAGATGCTCGAAGAGTTCAAACGTAAATATCCCCTATACGAAAAACATAGAATACCTGCTGAAGAGGACAATATCGAGTGGCTGTCAATTATGCAACATTATGGAACTTGCACACGATTGGTCGATGCAACAGAATCAATTTATGTCGCCCTTTTTATGGCTACACAAACTCCTTTTAGTAATTCTGATGCTGCAATATGGGCAATAAATCAGAATATTCTCAACTCAAAGAAATATAACTTATATAGAAATAATGTTGATCGAAAAGCTCCCTCAATATCTCTAAGCGCGGCTGAAGCATATGCATATAATTATGCAAATTCATTTATAGGATCTGTTTACAAACGTGGCGAATGTCCTCAACAAATCATTGCCATTAAACCTAAGATGAGCAATGAATGATTATCAATTCAACAAGGTCTTTTCTTAATGCCTACTGATATTTCTGTTCCATTTAAATACAACCTCGATAATTATCTGCCAGGTGTCGGGTTTAACAGAACAGATAATTCTTTTAATCCCTTGGAATTTTCTAAATTAGTCGAGTACTCCCATAACAATAGGATCAAAGCGCATAATGATAATATCTTAATGTTTAAGATTACTATTCCTCGCGCTTTGAAATTAGGCATTACAAAACTTCTATCACAAATGAACATATCATCAGAGACATTATTTCCCGGACTCTCAGGCTTGTCCCAGTCACTCAATAGACTTCGCGATGGATATGGAGAATAATATAGAATAACGCTAATATGGGAGTTGCGCCACCGCGCCGCGCTTTCGTGTCATCGTTTTGCGCTTCGATGGGCGAAGAACCGCGTTTCGCGAGGAATTTTCTTTTCCTCAGCCATAGTTTGAACACAGAATTTGAACACACCGGCATGAACACAAGCGTATGCCAATGGGGGCTGAAACGAGTTGGCGCGGAGTTGTGCTCAGATTTGTGTTCAAAGCAAAAGAAAAAGCAGTTACGATTGGATTCGTAACCGCTTGATTTCTGGTGGTCCCACTTGGGCTTGAACCAAGGACTCCCTGATTATGAGTCAGGTGCTCTGACCAACTGAGCTATAGGACCGCGCCGTAAAGGCAGTACAAAATTACAAAAATATTTTTAATTACAAAAGGGGTTGCGTAAATTTGCATTGCTTCTGCTGGATGATTTTGAGTATGGATTGAGTTTCGTTCTGCTAATCAGGCAGTTGTATTGTTCTTTTATTCAGAGTATTTTTTTGCTTTTATACCTTATTTTTACTTCGATGCTTATGAAAAACGCTATCTACACCTGCATATCTGTGGTTATGGGCTTGGTGGCTCCGCTGAGCTCGCTTGCCGAGACTACCTATCCCGATTTCGCTCTTGGTGCCGATATCTCATGGTACACACAAATGGAGGCTGAGGGGGTCAATGTGTATGATACTGACGGTTCGCTCACATCTGTGCCAGCTCTGACACGCTACTACGGGATGGACGCTATCAGGCTGAGGGTATTTGTGGACCCGCAGTATGCCTACTGTCTTGGGGCACCGCAGGTGTGGTGTGACAAGGCGGATCTGCTGGTCAAGGCGCGGGCAGCGCGTGACAATGGGCAGCGTGTGATGGTCGATTTCCATTTCTCCGACAACTGGTGCCACCCGGGGCAGCAATGGACTCCGGCAGCATGGACCGACACTTCTACCGAGGGGCTCGCCCGCGCTGCGGTAGCACATGTCACCGATGTGCTGAGTGCTTGCCGGCAGGAGAATGTGGACGTGGCATGGGTGCAGATCGGCAATGAGGTCGGCGGCGGATTCCTTCTGCAAAATCCTGACGGCAAGACTGTCACCGACTACGGCGTAATCAACAATGACGGTGCCGAAGGTTTCATCACCATATTCAATGCCGCAGCCAGGGCGGTCAAAGAAATCTATCCTCAGGCAAAACGAGTGCTGATGACAGCCCATGGAGCGGAATGGGCGACCCTTGACTGGACTCTCTCGATAGTCAACGGTGCCCTTGACTATGACCTGTTCGGCGTGTCGATATATCCCCAGCCTCAGGAGGGTGCCGACAAGGACAACACAACGATGTGGCGCACCCGTGCCGAGGCATGCGTGGATGCCGTCAAGAAGATACACCAGAAATACGGCAAACGCACCCTGATATGCGAGACCGGCATGAACAGCTACTATACCTCAGCCATACCGTGGGGAGTGGAAAGCAATTCAGCCAAGTGCAACGAGGACCAACGCGAATTTATGGAGTATTTCATCCCGGCACTGAAAGCTATTGGCGTATGCGATGGTGTGCTGTGGTGGGAGCCTGAAATCTACAACTGGAAATATCAGACATGGAACCCCTACAATCCCGACTGGACGATGCAGCAGGGCGCGATGACATATCAGTGGCGACCTGGAACAGTGTGGGAATATCTGAAATCCATATCCACATTCCACCCAAGCCTCGCCTCCGACGATGTTACGGACAACGTATCTGACGACATCGCTACATATTATAATCTCGCAGGCGAAAAAGTCAATCCTGACCGTCTCTCCACAGGCATATACATCAAAAAGCATGGCAAAATTGTTGAAAAGATAGCAATCACCAACTAACCCTCTACCCCATGCAATATCCAAAACCATCAGATGCAGAACTGAAATCACGCTTGACACCCCTGCAATACGCCGTCACACAGCAGAGCCACACCGAGCGTCCGTACACCAACGAATACTATCTCGAGCACCGCAAGGGCATCTACGTAGACGTCGTCACAGGCGAACCGCTCTTCCTGTCGACCGACAAGTTTGACAGCCCATGCGGATGGCCGAGCTTCTCGCGACCCATCGCCGACGACGCAGTGACCGAACATGCCGACCTCTCCCACGGCATGTCGCGCACCGAAGTACGAAGCGCCCACGGCGACTCGCACCTCGGCCACGTATTCCCCGACGGTCCACGTGACCGCGGAGGTCTCCGCTACTGCATCAACAGCGCCAGCCTCCGCTTCATCCCTGAGGAAGATATGGCAGCCGAAGGCTACGCCACCTATCTCCCACTTATAAAGTAGCAATCCGATACCGGATACTACTTAAATGGGGTTGCAAAACCGTCATGTTGTAGGGACGACATGACGTGGCACAATGTCACTAACTTAAGGATTTGCACGCAATTCGCGCCCCTTGTGGGCGCATCTCTCTATTAGCCAAGGGGGTTCCCCCTCGTAAAGAATGAAGGATGTATGCGCTGCGCTTTGCCGCAGCGCATCAGTCGCTATCATGTTGAGTGTCATGGCGATTGATGCGCTGCGGCAAAGCGCAGCGCGTGACAGAGGCTGACGTTTACCGAGGGGCAAGCCCCTCGGCTACGAGAAAGATGCGCCCTTTCGGGCGCGAACATTGGAAGAACAAGATTAGCTTAAGTTAGTGACATTGTGACATTGTGACATTGTGACATGGCATGTCCGCATTACAGGCACGGATGTCAGCAGTCATGCTCTTGGCGGACATGCCACGGCATGTCCCTACAATTTTTGCATGCTTCATGACACTCGTATCAAATCGTTTGTGAACGGCATTGAGGTGAACATAGATATGACAGAGGCTTCAGACTCTTAAGAGTCTGAAGCCTCTGTCTTGGTCGGGGTGAGAAGACTCGAACTTCCGACCTCCACGTCCCGAACGTGGCGCGCTGCCAACTGTGCTACACCCCGGGCATCGCTTGCGCTAATGCGACCACAAAGTTAAGCATTATTTTTCAGATGACGTTAGAAAATTATTGTTAATTTTTCACACTGCGTATTAATATAGGTATGCCGGTTTCATATTATGGAGGATTTTGCGTATTTTTGTTATTTGACCAAATAAGGGTCATCTAACGTATGCAACAGACCTATCATATGAGACAATATATCCTGTGGCTGATGGTTGCGCTATCTTCCACCCTGTGCTATCTACGCGCCGACGAAACGGAAGGTGACGAGCTGGAGAAAGGATGGACCAAGCTCAACAACGAATATGTCACAGCCATATATGCAGCCCGGGCTTATGAAATGCCCTCGAATTTTAACCGCACCAACGTACCTGACGATATCCTTGGAGGCAACGCCCCAGCCGAAATCAGCTTCAAGGCTGAGCTGACCGACAAGTGCGTGAATCACCAGTGGGTAATTTCAGGAGCCGATGACCTCTCGCAGCCCTATTACACCACCGATGATACCGACTGGACGTTTACGTTCAACAATCCAGGCGTAAGCTACGTAGGTCTCTATGCATGGGGAGATGACACCGACATGCCCACCCACCCCGTCCACAGTTACACCATTACCATCACGGACTCATATTTAGGCTGTCCGAACGCGTTCTCACCCAATGGTGACGGAGTCAATGACGAGTGGAAGGTCAGCTACCGTTCGCTCCGCGAATACGAATGCCACATATTCAACCGCTGGGGCAAGGAGATGTTTTCATCCCGCGACCCCGAGCAGGGCTGGGACGGAAAGGCTGGAGGCAAGACTGTCCCCGCAGGCGTGTACTACTACGTCATCACTGCTACCGGCAATGACGGCCAGCAATACAAGCTCGGCGGTGACATAAACATACTGCACTTCAAATAATCGTCCTATCTCCTAATCTCTCCGACAATCAGATTTGTTAATACACCATATCAATCCATTGACATCAATATTCCAAATAATCTACTCTATGAAATCAACGAGTATCAGAAGCATCGCCGCCCTTATGGCAGCAGTAGCCGTCATGGCTCCCGCATCAGCCCTCGCATCTTCACGAGACAACGATGAGACACGCTTTGCCAATGTGGTCAATCCGACTCTACCCCACAGCATCACCTTTGCCGGGCAGAAATTCGACCTTGACAACAGCGAATACTACGAGCGTCTTGACCGCGAACTGACAGCCATGGCATTTACCCACGGCTCCACCTTGCTGACCCTCAAACGCGCCAACCGTTACATGCCCATCATAGTACCCATACTGAAAGCCAACGGCATACCCGATGATCTCGTGTACCTCGCAGCGATAGAAAGTAATTTTGACCCCTTGGCACTTTCAGGTGCCAAAGCCGCCGGACTTTGGCAGTTCATGCCATCGACCGGGCGCGAGTACGGACTGGAAGTCAATGACTACGTGGACGAGCGCTATCACCCCATCAAAGCCACCGAGGCAGCCACCAAATATCTTAAGAACGCATACGCCAAATATGCCAGCTGGGAATCAGTAGCGGCAAGCTACAATGCCGGTATGGGACGCATATCGCGCGAATTAGGCGCACAAGGCACCAATTCGGCATTTGACCTGTGGCTCCCTCAGGAGACCATGCGCTACCCATTCCGTTTACTTGCCATGAAGATAATCTTGGAGCACCCCAAGGAGTTTGGCTACCGACTGAGAGCCGACCAGCTCTATCAGCCCTACGACTATTATGTCGTGCCGGTCAACACCTCTGTGGACTCATGGGCTGACTGGGCAAAGGAACATGGCATGACTTATCTCCAGCTCCGCACCCTCAATCCATGGATACGCTCGACTTCGCTGCCCAACAAATCTGGCAAAGTATATGACGTTTTCGTACCCAAGAAAAAGAGCCTGACCCGCTCCAACCGCAACAAAGAGGTCTACAACCACAACTGGGTGGTGAAGTAAAACCGACACAATGACCCCAAAGACTGACATATCCGCTACATCAGCCACCGCCACGCTGCCAGGACGCATCGACGCCCTGACAGTCAACGGCGCACGCGTCAACAATCTCAAAAACATCGATGTCACCATCCCCCACAACTCTCTGACCGTGATAACCGGTCTGTCGGGGAGTGGCAAATCATCGCTGGCATTCGACACCATATATAAAGAAGGTCAGCGCAGATACATCGACACCTTCTCGTCATATGCGCGTAACATGCTTGGAGCTATGGAACGCCCCGATGTGGACCGCATAGACGGGCTTTCGCCCGTAATCGCCATCGAGCAGAAGACCATCAACCGCAATCCGCGAAGCACCATCGGCACCACCACCGAAATCTATGACTTCCTGCGACTGCTCTATGCCCGTATAGGCGAAGCCCGGAGCTATATTTCGGGCAAACCGATGATCAAATATACTGATGAAAAGATTGTCGACCTTATCCTGTCAGCCTTTGACGGCAAGAAGATATACATCCTCGCACCTCTTGTCCGCAACCGCAAGGGACATTATAAGGAGCTGTTCGAGACCCTACGCAAAAAAGGCTATCTGACCGTACGCGCCGACGGCGAACTGCGTGAAATCGAACTTAACATGAAGCTCGACCGATACAAAAACCACTCAGTAGAGCTTGTGGTAGACCGCTTGAAAGTCTCGGGCAAGGATGACTCACGCCTGAGAGAGACTGTGCAGGAAGCGTTACGTCAGGGCGACAATTCACTGATGATTCTTGATGCCGACAGCGGCGAGGTGCACCATTACAGCAAGCGGCTCATGGATCCCGACACCGGACTCAGCTATGCCGAGCCGGCTCCCCATAACTTCTCGTTCAACTCCCCCCAAGGTGCTTGCCGCTGCTGCAAGGGACTCGGTTATGTCAACATCGTAGACCGTGACAAAATCTTCCCAAATCCCAAACTGTCTATCCGCAACGGCGGCATCCTCCCTCTCGGCAAATACCGCAACACGTTGCTTTTCTGGCAGATAGAGGCGATATGCGAGCTTTATGGAGCTACCCTTGACACCCCAGTAGGCGAGTTGCCCGAAGAGTGTGTCAGCGACATCCTCAACGGCACCACACAGCATCTGACCCTCAAAAACGACACGCTTGCCACATCAAACTATTTCAACACATACGATGGACTGGTCAAATACATAGAGATGCAGCAGAGCGACGATGCCGGGTCGGCTGCCCAGAAATGGAGCGGCCAGTTCTTCTCACGCGCCACTTGCAGCGAGTGCGGCGGGCAGCGTCTTAACCGCGAAGCCCTCCACTACTTTATTGACGGCAAGAACATCGGCGACCTCTGTTCGCTCGACATCAAAGACCTCTATCAATGGTCATGCGAAGTGGAGGAGCGCCTGACCGACCGACAGCGGCAGATTGGCGGCGAAATATTCAAGGAGATCCGCAACCGTCTGTCATTTCTCGTGGATGTCGGACTGGATTATCTGCAACTCAGCCGCAACAGCGCCACCCTCTCAGGTGGCGAGAGCCAGCGTATCCGCCTCGCCACCCAGATAGGAAGCGAGCTGGTCAATGTGCTTTATATCCTTGACGAGCCGAGCATCGGTCTGCACCAGCGCGACAACCGCCGCCTCATCGATTCGCTCAAACGTCTGCGCGATGCCGACAACTCTGTCATCGTCGTTGAGCACGACAAAGACATGATGCTTGAAGCGGACTACATCGTGGATATCGGTCCCAAGGCAGGACGGCATGGCGGCGAAGTGGTCTACCAAGGCTCACCGAAGCAGATGCTAAAGACCGAAACGGCAACCGCCCAGTATCTCAACGGACATAAAGCGATTGAAATACCCTCGGTGCGCCGCACTGGCAACGGCAAAGAAATAGTCATAGAGGGTGCATGCGGCCACAATCTGCGCAACGTCAATTTTCATCTGCCCCTCGGCACACTGACATGCGTGGCTGGAGTGAGCGGCAGCGGCAAATCCACACTTGTCAATGCCACTCTGCAACCCATTCTCTCGCAACGGTTCTACCGCAGCAATCAGGCTCCGCTTTCCTACAAGAGCGTCAAGGGCATAGAGCATATCGACAAAGTGGTCACAGTCGACCAGTCACCCCTTGGCAAGTCTCCCCGAAGCAATCCTGCCACATACACAGGCGTGTTCAGTGACATCCGCAATCTCTTCGTGGAGCTTCCCGAAGCAAAGATGCGCGGTTACAAGCCTGGAAGATTCTCGTTCAACGTCAGCGGTGGCAGATGCGACCGCTGCAACGGCAACGGCTACCGCACCATAGAGATGCACTTTCTCCCCGATGTGCTCGTGCCGTGCGAGGCATGCGGAGGCAAGCGTTACAACCGTGAGACCCTCGAGGTGCGCCTCAAAGGCAAGTCCATAGCCGACGTGCTTGACATGACCATCAATCAGGCAGTGGAATTTTTTGCCAACCAGCCTACCATCCTTAACAAGATCAAGATGCTACAGGATGTAGGTCTCGGCTACATCAAACTCGGTCAGCCATCGTCCACACTCTCAGGCGGTGAAAATCAGCGCGTGAAGCTCGCCACAGAGCTGGCAAAGCGTGACACCGGCAAGACCCTCTTTATCCTTGACGAACCCACCACCGGGCTCCACTTCGAGGACATCAACACCCTCCTCGGCGTACTCAACCGCCTCGTGGAAAAAGGCAACACCGTCCTCGTAATAGAGCACAACCTCGATGTACTCAAATGCGCCGACCACATCATCGATATGGGACCGGGCGGCGGAGTCCTCGGCGGTCAGATAATAGCCACCGGCACCCCCGAGCAGATAGCCGCAGGCACCTCCCCCACCGCCCCCTTCCTCCGCACCGAACTAAATCTATAGTTCATAAACCATATTATCCCAACTAAAAATGGCAAGGATTTGAGAATATTCTTAATGAATTTACATGCCATAGACCGCTATATTGTCATAATTATTCAGTCCATGACTTATGCGACTTTGCCGGTTTCTATTTCGGATTTGAGGAATTGAAAGATATACACCGCTCCTTGATAGTATAGACCGCATTCTGGGTCATTTAGCTTGGCAAAAGTTGTTGATGAGTAAAGCTCGTCAAGGGCATTGTGTATGTCCCAACCATATTCCGACATAAGCATCTCTACAAGTTCAGCCGCAAGGCATTCTATTTGAAACCGTATATCTTGTGTCATAACCCTTTCTTTGCAGCCTCATATTCATCAAACTCAAAGCAAGATAATGAAGGATGACCTTCATTGAGAAATCTGGTTGTACGTATAGCCATTGCCATAGCTTGGTCGGGATTTGCGTTGAGATAGAAGCCCTGTCCGAAATCCTTGCCCCGCTTACTACGCGATAAATCAATTTGCTCAATTATTATGTTTGAGCCGTGATAGAGCCGTATCATATCTTGCCTCCTTCCCGTTGGCAAATAATCTGGAGATCTGAAACAGCGTCGTCAATGGAGAGGGTATGTTCGGCAGCATAGCAATCAAGAAGAAAATCTATACCTGTGAAACGGCGCAGATATGCGTATGCCTGCATGTTAGAAAGATTATACCGCTGTGCGAAAGCTCCAACACACGCCACTACATATTCTATTCGTGCAAATATCTCTTTTTTGTCCATGACTATGCTTTGATGTTATACACAAAATTAACAAGAATAATTGACCTGACAACCAGTTATGCTGAGAAACATATAATAGCCAGACTCCGCAGTGATAGAACCATACGACCGAAGTGGAGCTGCGATGACTTAGGAATTATTAGGCACACGTCATACGTTTAATCTTTATTAACTATGGTGGGCGTCATAATGATGGGTGGTGGGCTATATATTTGCAGGACTAATTTTGTGATATGCTATGAAAGAAATTATTGAAAACGACACGACGGGCAAGTCTGACGAAAAGGCGGTGCAGAATGCTGCGGAAGACGCAGGGCATGCAGATGAAGAATCACAGTGTGCCGTGCGCCCTGAGGAAGACGGCGAGGAGATGGTGCAGCTGGGACTTGATAGTTGCGGCGATTGACTTGACTGGAAGGATGGCTATCTATGGAGAAGAAGCGGCAGTATATCGCCATTGATCTGAAGTCATTTTATGCTTCGGTGGAGTGTGTCGAGCGCGGACTTGACGCACTTGACACATGCCTTGTCGTGGCTGATGCTTCCCGCACATCTAAGACGATATGCCTGGCGATATCCCCGGCGATGAAGAAGTGGACGGGGCTGCGCGGACGTCCTCGCCTCTTCGAGATAGAGCAGAAAATCCGCGAGGTCAACCGGCATCGCGGACGCAGCGGGCAGACCACCTCGGGACGGGAATTGGAGAAGCATCCTGAGATGGCGGCGCAATATATCACCGCCACTCCGCGCATGGCTCTATATATCGACTACAGCACACGCATATATGCCGTATATCTGCGATACATCGCCCCTGAGGATATCCATGTGTATTCTATAGATGAAGTGTTTATCGACGCGACCTCATACCTCTCCACCTACCGCATGACTGCCCACGAGCTGGCGATGAAGATGATACGTGAAGTGCTCGCCGAGACAGGCATAACTGCCACAGCCGGGATAGGCACCAACATGTATCTGAGCAAGGTGGCTATGGATATCGTAGCCAAGAAGATGCCCCCCGATCGTGACGGAGTGCGTATAGCCGAACTTGACGAGATGAGCTACCGACAGGAGCTGTGGGGCCATGTACCGCTGACTGATTTCTGGCGCGTAGGCAGAGGCATTGCCAACCGTCTCCACTCCATAGGCATACTGACCATGGGCGATCTGGCGCGGTTTTCATTGCATCATGAGGACATCCTGTATAAAATATTCGGCATCAATGCCGAACTGCTTATTGACCATGCCTGGGGCTACGAACCAGTAACGATGGATCTGGTCAAGGCATACCGACCTGAGTCGAGGTCACTATGCAGCGGCCAGGTCCTGACCTGCGGATACACAGTAGCCAAAGCTCGCACAGTGGCATTAGAGATGGCTGACAGCATCGCGCTCGACCTCGTTGACAAGCATCTGCTGACCGACCAACTGATACTGCATATCGGCTATGATGCCGCAAGCCTCCACGACCCCACGGTAAGGGCTAAATATGACGGCAAGATCGGCACAGACTGGTATGGGCGCGAAGTGCCTCAGCATGCTAACGGCACTGCCAATCTGACATCGCCCACCTCCTCAGGGCGAATACTGTCAGAAGCCGTAGGCAAGCTTTTTGACCGCATAGTGCATCCCGACCTGCTCGTCAGACGACTGTCGCTGTCAATCAACCATCTTATCAACGAAGCTGATATGGACCGCCAGCCTTTCCGCTCCGAGCAACTGGAACTGTTTACCGACTATGACGAGCTGGCACGTCAGAAGGAAGCTGCGCGACTGGAATTGGCAAAAGAGCGACGCCGCCAGGAAGCCGTGCTCCAGATAAAGAAAATGTTTGGCAAAAACTCCATACTACGCGGTCTCAACTACGCGGACGGAGCCACCCAGCGCGACCGCAACACACAGATAGGAGGACACAAGGCATGAACCATTACGATGATATAATCAATCTGCCTCGCCCAGTCAGCCGTACACACCTGCCCATGCCCCTGGCTGCCCGTGCATCCCAGTTCGCCCCCTTCGCCGCCCTGACAGGCCACGAAGAAGCCATAGCCCGTACAGCCCGACACATAGCCGAGGCATACGAACGTCATGACAACCCCAAGTCAACCATTGACAGCGATGATGTGTTATAGAATAAAAAACACATCACGTTATGGTACGACACATACTTCTTACCGCCTCCATCTTAGGACTGGTTTCATCTGGCGCATCCGCCCAGTTCTATTCAATCGACGCCGGAACAGACGGTGTCAATCTCCACGTATCCAATTTCATCCCCGCAATTCCAGCCCCGGTCGTAGTAGCCCCGGCTCCGGTCGTAGTCCCATTGCGTCCAGGCTTTGTCATGCCACCTTCTCCTCACCGTTACCACAAAGCCATAAAAAAAGCACGTAAAGCCTACTACAAGGAACTACGTCACGGCTCATACTACGCACCATATTATGCGACTCCGGCAATGGTCTACGTTGACGATGACTATTATGACGACTACGAAGACTATATCGAGGATATCCACAAAGCCCGCAAAAAAGCCTATAAGAAGGCATACAAGCATTACAAAAAGGATATGAAAAAGCACCACAAGCGTCATCATCATGACGACTGACAGACGTAAGTTCAATCGTCCATCATCCCGACATCTCTATCTGAGTTGCAGATAGAGATGTCGGGATGATCTTTCTTATAGAGTTCATCGCCATCTGATACCACAATTTATTTTGAAAATTACAAGATACAAGTTTAAAGGAGCACGGTATCTGATGTATAATCGCTATATTTGAACTCAAAACCTTTATTGATATGATTGAGACCGACAGACTCATTTTGCGCCCGTGGCGGGATGATGACATACTTCCGTTCTTTGAAATCAACAGTGACAGGGAGGTTATGGAGTTTCTTCCCAAATGTCTTTCATTAGAAGAAACAAGGCAGTTCTACAACCGTATAGTAGCCGAACATAACGCTTGTGGTTACGGACTTTATGCTGTTGAACTAAAAAACAGCGGCAGCTTTATCGGTTATGTCGGATTCCATAATTTTGATTTTGATGCGGATTTTTCTCCTGGCGTGGAGATTGGCTGGCGGCTTGCGAGAGCGCATTGGAATCAAGGATATGCCACAGAAGCCGCAAAAGCATGTATAGCTCATGCACAAAAACACGCATTATTTGATGAGATTTATTCATTTACGACCATCAGCAACCATCGGTCAGAGCGTGTGATGCAGAAAATAGGGATGGAGCGACTCGGCACTTTCTCTCATCCGGCATTGCCGAAAGACCATAGGTTGGCTCCTCATGTACTTTATAAATTAGGATTATGCCATGCGGCGGAACTTTAGGGAAAGAACAAAAAACCTCAACGATATGACACTTGAAGAGCTATGGCAGCTATTTCCTATAGTTCTCGTTCCGCATCAGTCTCGGTGGGCAGAATGGGCACAAGAGGAAATTGAAAGCCTGTCTAAAATTCTCTCGTGCTACCCTCCGATCATAAGCCATGTCGGCAGTACAGCAATCACGAATATCTATGCAAAACCGATTATCGATATCCTAGTTGAAATCCCGTCTGAGGCTGATTGGCAACACATAAAAATAGAAATGGAAGCAGCGGGATATATCCACATGTCCTCATCAGCAAATCGCATGAGTTTTAACAAAGGTTATACTCCCGATGGCTATGCAGAAAAGGTATACCATATCCATTTTCATCCAGCAGGTGACAATAACGAGATTTTATTTCGTGACTATCTAAACAATCATCCGACAGCAGCACTCGAATATGAAGCATTGAAATTAAGTCTGTTACCCCGATATCAAAACGACAGGGACGGCTATACCGCAGCTAAATCCGGCTTCATCAAAAAATAATCGCAGAAGCTCAAAAAAACATTGAATGACAAATGAAAGAAGTAAATCCCAACGAAACTACCCGTGCATACGCATTTGATATGTGGATGAAAGCGCCCATGCCGATGGTGACGTTTTTCAAGACGCTTGAAGTGTCGCGCCTCGTAAAAATCAGCCGGAAGAAAAAACTCAAATTCAACATGCTGATGTGCTGGTGCATCGGCAAAGCGGCAAGCCAGATCAAAGAATTTTTCATGCTCCCTGTCGGAGATAAGCTGATTCAATACGACAGCATTGCTGTCAACACCATCGTTGCCAACAGTCAAGGCGAAGTAAGTTCCTGCGACATCCCCTTTTCAGAAGATTTAGAGACGTTCAACTCAGATTATCTACGGCTCACTCAGCAAGTAGCTCAAACATGCGAGAACCACGATCTGACAGACAGCATGGTAATAGGCACCTCGGCATTAGCTCAGTTTGACATCGACGGAGCTGTCGGGATGTACAGCGGAATATTCAACAACCCCTTCATGATTTGGAGCCGATACCGCAAATCATGGCTCAAAACCACCCTCACAGTATCATTTCAATTCCATCACACCCAGATGGACGGTGCCCATGCCGCCCGCTTCCTTGATCTGCTCCAAAAAGAAGTCTCCCAGCTACACTAATAACCACTCTGTCACTCAATATGATCAAGCGACAGTTACACTGAATCAATTTAGAAGCTCCTGCTGAAATATCTAACCGAATATCATTTAACACCAGATAATGCCTTACATATCAGTTGAAAGCGGAGCATTGGGCTCCGAGCAAAAGAAGGAACTTATAGAGCGTCTGACTATGACAGCCTCTGAAATAACGCATATCCCGGCGCAGTTCTTTACCGTCACCATCAAGGAATTGCCTGACGAAAACTTCGGTATCGGCGGCAAGTCAATTGACGAAATCAAACGCAATTACAAACCATGAACCTTACTCTCAGGCCATATCAGCCCACGGATGCCAATGTAATCACTACTTGGCTTAAAAGCGAGTATCTTATGCATCAATGGTGTGCTGACCGATATGAGCGGTTTCCTGTCACGCCGGAAGATATGAACGCATATTATAGTGAGTTTATTGACGGACAAAATTCTCTTGCATTGACTTTGGTTGACGGTCAAGAGATCGTTGGATATATCACTCTGCGCATCCCTGCCGACGATCCGACAGAGCGACGTCTCGGTTTTGTTATTGTTGATGACTCCAAACGTGGCAGAGGATTAGGGAAAGCCCTTGTCGCAATGACGGTTGATTATGCTTTCCTAAAACTCGGTGCTACAAAAGTATCATTGGGCGTATTTGAAAACAATTCGGCAGCTATCAGGTGCTATGAATCGGCTGGATTTCATCGTGTTGTCAGGCAAGAGATAGAGAGTTATGATTGCCTTGGTGAAACATGGAATTGTATTGAAATGGAATACCAGATGATTATTTAATGGTCGTTAAACGCCTGAAAACAGCAACAAAGGATGACGCCTGATGACATTTTGAGATATTGCCTTGACAACTTTGAAGGAGTGGTCGAAGTGAGCAGTTGGGGAGAACGTGGCATATTCTATAATCCCGGTGGTGTGTTAAAGCGTGGCGTATATGTATTGACCGTCAAAGAAAAGGATGGCGAAAATGACCGCGCGTCGATGCTTGACCGAGAGGGGGTATGGAGATTGAATATCGGTGTACGCAAACCGACGTTCCGCATTTTGTTCGGCGAATTGCCCAAACGCCCATGTAAAGGCGGTATTGTGGATATGCCTTACGACTTTTCAGCCAAGGATGTCATCATGCCGCATCCAGTCTATGCGTGGATGGGGTGGATTTGTGTGCTGAATCCATCAGAACAGACTTTTGAACAATTGAAACCGCTAATGTTGGAATCATATGAATATGCAAAAGAGAAATTCAGTACTCGTAAAATATAAAAACATTTTTACGAACTATAAGAAAGAAGAAAGGGCTCAAGCCGAAATTCCAGTGCATGAAATTTTAGAAAAGTGTTAAATTTGCGGAATGAAAACCGCAGACGCATTCT
>ERZ808035.181-NODE-181-length-71562-cov-9.670029_pt1 | contig 71562 bp, 64 predicted proteins | sample MGYA00380189_ERZ808035 | MGnify/ENA primary metagenome ERZ808035 (study PRJEB31490, sample SAMN06133407) | mouse gut metagenome | isolation source: M5_1 | host: mice | place: China: Chengdu | collected 2015-05 ... | reverse complement strand
CGGATTTCAAGTCAAATCAACGCAGTCCTGGCGAAAAAAGAAGCTCCATGACGGCGTTTTGACGGTTTTAAAACAGACCCTAACCCTGGTTGCGGAGGAGGAACGCCTGGGCGGGCAGGGCGTCTGCCAGAGCCAGCAGAATGTGGTTAAATCCGCCGGCGTAGTCAAAGGGGATGTCGGACACGGCGCCCTCGATCTGGCGGTCCGGCAGGGAGAGGGTGAAACGGCTGCCCTTGCCCACCTGGGATTCCGCCATCAGCATGCCGCTGTGCCGCTCCGCAATCCGGCGGCACAGAGCCAGACCCAGCCCCATGCCGTGGGGGGCGGGGTTTTTCTGCTGCTCTATGTGGAGATAGCGGTCAAAGAGGGCGGTCAGATGTTCCGGCGGGATGCCCTGGCCGGTGTCGGCGACAGAGAGGAGCACCCGGCTGCCCTGGATGCGGAGGTCTACCGTGACGGAGCCCCCGCTGGGTGTAAATTTGAAAGCGTTGGACAGCAGATGGAAAATCAACTGCTCCAAGAGATCCGGGTCCACCGCACATACGTGGCGGGCCAGGGTGCAGGAGAACTGCACCTCCAGCCCGAGGAAGACGGCAAGATCCCCGGCCTGGCCGCAGATATCCCCCACCAGCTCCACCAGATCCCGGTTTTGAAGAGAGATGGGGCCGTCCTCCGGAAGGGCGGAGGCGGACAGGAGGCTTACCAGACGCAGCAGCCGGTAATAGCTCTGATCCATCAGTGCGGCCTTGCGGTCCAGTTCCGGATCCCGTTCCCGGGCCTCGGGGGGAACCGCCTGGACAGCCGCCAGATGAAAGGTGCTGAGCGCGCCCCGGATCTGTGCGGCAATAAGGGGGAACAGGGTCTCCGGTTGGATTTGACGAGGCTCCATGGCAAACTCCTTTCAGGCGGCTTGGAGGAGTTCCAGCGGCGCGCCTGCAGGCGGATGGTTCCGCCCGGAACCGCTGCATCCTGCCGGGAGAACAGGGGTGCGCGTGTGCCGGGCGTTCCGCCATTTGATATGTTGAGAGTAGCATTTGCCGCAGACGAAATGAGAAACCATGGAAAAGCCTGCCTGCGATAGCAACAGGATAGCAAAAAAGGGGGACAAAAACAAGGACTTTGGCAAATATTATCCGAATTTGTCGGAGAGGGGGGCGGATGGGGGATGAGCGGAGGAGAGAGGGGGAGATTCCGCCGGCCTGCGGCGCCCGCCATAATTCCCTGCGGCAGATCAAAAAAAGAAAAGGGCGGCGGGAAATTCCCGCCGCCCTTTTGGGTGGATTACGCATTCAGATATTTCTCCAACAGGCGGGAGACCTCCCGGATGTCGATGGGTTTGGCGATATGGGCGTTCATGCCCACATCCAGGCAGTGCTGGATGTCCTCGGAGAACGCATCTGCGGTCATTGCGATGATAGGGATATCCGCATCGGCCCGGCCTGAGGCACGGATGGCCTCGGTTGCCTCATAGCCCGTCATGACGGGCATCCGCAGATCCATCAGAACCGCGTCGTAATACCCCTCGGGGGAGGCGGTGAATTTCTCCACGCAGATGTGGCCGTTTTCCGCCCAGTCCAGCTCCAGCCCCAGATCCCCCAGCAGTTCCTCCGCAATCTCCCAGTTCAGCTCATTATCCTCTGCCAGGAGAATGCGCTTGCCGCTGAGATCGACCTTGTGCTCCTGGGAGGCAGGCTCCGGGGCAGCCCTATCCGTGGAGATGAAGGGGCGCAGGCCGTAGAACAGGGTGGATTTGAACAGGGGCTTGGAGATAAAGCCGCTGATGCCGGCCTTTCTGGCGTCCTCCTCGATATCACCCCAGTCGTAGGCGGAGATCAGCAGGATAGGGATGTCGCATCCCAGATGCCGGCGCAGCTCCTGGGCGGTTTCAATGCCGTCCATGCCGGGCAGCTTCCAGTCCAGAAGGATGATGTGGTAGTCGTCGTGCCGCAGGTGGCGCTCCTCTGCCATCCGGACGGCGCTCTCGCCGTCCAAAGTCCACTCGGCGTTGAGGCCGATGGATTTCAGGGAGGCCACGGTGCTCTCGCACAGCTCTTTGTCGTCATCCACCACCAGCATATTCCAATCCGGCAGGACCATGTCGACCTCCTGCACGGTGGATTTTTCAAGATCCAGCGCCACATGGAACTCGGAGCCCTTGCCCTGTTCGCTTTTGAGCTCGATGGTGCCGGCCATGGCGTCGACAATAAACTTTGTAATGGCCATGCCCAGCCCGGTGCCCTCGGTCCGCTGAACCCGGCGGCTGTCCTCACGGGCAAAGGAGTCGAAAATTTTTGCCTGAAATTCCGGGGACATGCCGATGCCGCTGTCCTTCACCCGCAGGTGGGTGAGGACAAAATCGTCCCCCTTGGAAGAGGGCTCCTGATACAAAGAGATCTGGACGGTGCCTCCCACCGGGGTGAACTTTACCGCGTTGGACAGGAGATTCAAAAGCACCTGGTTCAGCCGCAGGCTGTCGCAGCAGACATTCTCCGATATGATATCGTGGACAAATACGTCGAACTGCTGCTGCTTGGCCCGCACCTGGGGCTGGACGATATTGACGATTCCGTCCATCATCTCCCGGAGGGAGACCTGGTCCACGTTCAGAGTCATCTTTCCGCTCTCGATTTTGGACATATCCAGCACGTCGTTGATGAGATTCAGCAGGTGCTTGCCGGACAGCGCGATCTTTTTCAGGCAGTGCTGCACCTGCTGCTGGTTGCCGATATTGGCCGTTGCAATGGCCGTCATGCCCACAATGGCGTTCATGGGCGTACGGATGTCGTGGCTCATATTGGAGAGGAACTCGCTTTTGGCTTTATTGGCGGAGACTGCCTCCTGCCGGGCCTTTTCCAGCTCGTCCATCTGCTGGCGGAGAATCTGGATGTACCGGAAGAAGATCAGCAGCAGCGCCGCCAGCACAATGGCGCAGCCGACAACGGCCGCACAGCTCCACTGGCGGCTGAGGCTGTTGATTTCCTCGTTCAGGCTTCCGTAGGGCATGATCACAATCAGATACCACTCGGAATAGGCCAGTTTGGTGCACAGCAGATGGCGCCGCTCATTGCCGATGACCAAAACGGTGGAGTAGTCCTCGCCGGCGTCCATGGCGGCCTGGAGCTCCCGGATGTGCTGCTCGGCGCGATCTCCCTTCAGGCCGTCATAGATGGCGTAGATGCGGTCAAAATAGCTCTCCCGGAAGGCGTCTCCGCTGCGGATGACAAAGGAGCCGTCCCGCCGGATGATGTGGGAGTACATCAGGCTGTCCTCCGCATCGAGGGAGAGGGTATCGCTGATATAGTCCACTGAGATGGCCGCCACAAGGGCGGTGCAGGTTTTCCCGCCGGACATGGGGTAAGTGGAGGAGACCCCCATCAAAACCAGCTTGTTTCCGGCAGAGTCGGTCCCCACGGCCACCTTTTTCTCCCCGCGGTTCAGCGAGTTCAGGAAGGGCTCCGGGTCTGTCACCGCCAGATCGTTGCCGCAGAGGGTTTGAAAGGAGCCGTCCGTGGAGTAGAAGGCCAGGTGCTCAAAGCCCCGGGCCCGGGCGCTGTATACCAGGTTTTCTATCAGACGGTCAGGGGCGCTGCTGCCGGGGGCATTGGTCGCCACCAGCGCCTCTACCTGGCTCAGGCGCAGGCCGATTGTGGTCTCAAAGTGCAGCGAGATCTGCTCGCTCATGCCGGACATATAGATTTTACCCACATTGCTGATGGTATCTGCGCTCCGCCGGTTCATGAAAAACGCCAGAAATGAGAAGATACAGATGCAGAGGATGGAGACGGCGATCAGGCTGATGCTCAGAAAACGGGGTACTCTTTTGGTGTTGTTCATCTGTCGGCACCTCCGTGTTTGGCGCTGCGCCTCATGTCCCGAGAGACGCCTGGAAGGAGCGGATGGCGCCGACGGTCTCCTGATAGTCGCGGTCCACCTGTTCCGCAAGGCCGTCTGCCTCCGGGGTGTAGCCGTGGCGCAGGGCCTCGCTGAGCTGGCTGCTGGAGTTCAGCAGCATGGTGAGCCCCAGGTTCTGGCACACGCCCTTGATGGTGTGGGCCGCCCGGAAGGCCTCCTCGTAATTTTTTGACGCCATGGAGTCCAGCAGCAGCCGGTAGCTGCCGTCGTCCACAAATTTCAGCACGAATTTCTGGACGAGGCGCTCACTGCGAAGGCGGCTGATAACCTCCTCGTAATCACCGCCCATGGCGGCGTAGCACTCCTGCAATGTCATGTCTGTCCGTCTCCTTTCTTATCTGCCGGCGGGGTGTCTCCGCCCTGCCCGTCGCTGTCGATGGGGGAGATGGCGGAGAGCATCTTTTTCATGGTCTCATCGTAAAAGCGGTACTGCCCGCGGCCGCCCCGCTTTACCGTGTAAAGAGCCTGGTCCGCGGCGTGGAAGAGCGTGTCGTAATTGCAGCCCACCACGGCGGTCCGGGCGATGCCCATACTGACGGAGATGGTAAAATCCTCATATTTGCCGCAGAGGGACTCAAAAATCCGGATAATGACGGGTTCAATGTCCGTTTTATACTCCAGGAAAATAAGGAACTCGTCGCCCCCCGCCCGGGCGGCAATGTCCCCGCCGCGGATGCTCAGCCGCAGCTTTTCCGCCACATGGGACAGCACACGGTCCCCAAAGCTGTGGCCGTAGGTGTCGTTGGCGGACTTGAAGTGGTCCAGATCAAAGATGGCCAGGGCAAAATTGGCGGCGGGGCGGTTCTCTATCCGCTCCAGAATGCGTTTTTTGGCGTAGGCGTGGTTTAAAAGGCCTGTGAGCGTGTCGTGGGAGGCCATCTGCTCCAGGGCGTGGAGCTTCATCCGGGAGTCGTGGATGTCAATCGCCTTGCCGATGGCGCCCGTGTAGCGGGCCGGTTCGTCGGAGGACCAGGTGGCCCGGGCCACAATCCGGTACCAGCGGGTCTCGCCGTCCAGGTGCAGCTGGCAGTCGTACGTGATGACCGGCTGATCCGGGCAGGTGCTGTGGAGCGTATCCGACAGGCCGTGGATCCATTTCGGATCCGCCAGAGCCAGGACGCTTTTGTTGTGGAAGGGGTCCATAATCGTCTCGCCCAGGCCCAGCTTTTCCGCGCCCCAGGCGGACAGAGTCACCATGGACGGGGACATGGTGTACTCAAACTGAATCTCCCGGGTCATGGCGGCGAAGAAGCTGTATTTCATCCGCTCGTGCTCCAGCAGCTGGAGGGTGCGCTCCGAGGCGGTGAGCTCCTCGTGGCGGTGTATCTCCTGGACGATGTTCCGCATCTCCCGCCGGTCCCGCTGGGCCTGCGTGTCCCCGGAGAGGCTGGCCTGGATCTGCTCGGAGCTCTCCTGGAAGCACTCCAGCAGCAGGGGGTTAAAGGTGCCGCACTGACCGTCTGCTATCATCTGAATGGCGTCTTCGTGGGGAAGGGGGGGTTTGTAGACACGCTGGCTGGTGAGGGCGTCGTACACGTCCGCCAGGGCCACTACCTGGGCGGAGATGGGGATCTCGTCCCCCAGCAGACCGTCGGGATAGCCCCGGCCGTCGTACCGCTCGTGGTGCCAGCGGCAGATCTCGTAGGCCACGCTTACCAGCGGGTCGTGCTGGTGGATCGGAAGGTTTTTGAGCATGTCCGCCCCTACGGTGGTGTGGGTTTTCATGGTGGCAAATTCCTCATTGGTCAGCTTGCCGGGCTTGTTGAGGATGTGCTCGTCGATGGCGATTTTCCCGATGTCGTGCAGGGCGGAGGCGGTGGTGATAATAGAGATGTTTTCGGGGCTGAGGTCGTATCGGTCCGTTTTCTGGGCCAGGCGCCGCAGCAGCAGCTCCGTCAGTGTGCGGACATGGAGCACGTGGAGGCCGCTCTCTCCGTTGCGGAACTCCACTATGTGGCTGAGGATATCAATCATCAGATTGCCCTGGCGCTCTTTCTCGTAGATCTGATCCGCCACCATGCCCACCAGCTTCTTCTGCTTGGCGTAGAGCAGGATGGTGTTTACCACCCGGCGGTGGACGATCAGCGCGTCGAAGGGGCGGGTGATGAAATCCGTGACCCCCAGCTCGTAGGCCCGCTCGATGTGGCTGGAGCCGCTCTCGGCGGAGATCATGATGACGGGGATGTCGTCGATCCAGCGGTTTTGATTCATGGTGGACAGCACGCCGAAGCCGTCCATCTCCGGCATGACGATATCCAGCAGCACCAGGGAGATCTCCGGCCCCATCCTCTGGAGCGTTGCGACGCCCTCCAGGCCGTTTTCCGCCTCGACAATGTCGTACTCCTCCCCCAGCATATCGGCCAGGATCGCCCGGTTCAGTTCGGAGTCGTCAATAATCAGGATTTTCTCTCTTCGGTGATGCTCGGTGCGCATGGAAATCACATCCTTTGAAAACGTGGTATGTGCCGCCGGCAGGATACGGGCCGTGGGTACAGGATGCCGCTGGCGTGGCCACGGAGACAGACAGCAGGTAAAATTTCCGGATTTACCGTATCGTAGGCGGGGCGGGCGCCCCGCACGGCGAGAGGGGCCGTTTCCCGGCCCGCAGGGACTCCGCCCGCCGGCAGATCTGACGGCGCAGCCCGTAGATGCCCCGCTTGCAGACGGGTTTGAAAGGCGGAGCCGCTACCCTGCGGGTATTTTACCATAGAAAACAAAGGCTGGCAAGCGGTTGCTTTGGAGAAAGTGCGAGAAATGAGGATTTGTCATGTCAGGGGGCCGGGGCAGGACGGCGTTTTGTCCAAATGTGCGGGGATTTCACGGGCGATTATGGGGGATTGCACAAAATGCAGCGGGGGACGTACGGCGGGGGATCGGCAAAAAAGAACCGGAAAAGGGCGGTTTTGCGAAAAACTCCTCAAAAACAAAATGAAATATTCAACAAAATTTCAAAATTCTAAAATATGGAAGAGAGAAAAATATAAAAAGTTCTTGCTTTTTCCAGAGGGTTGGTACTATAATAAACTATCACTTGTATCATCTGCAGTTATTTATACGCAGGCTGTATTTGCATGAGGCTGCTTCTGCTTAGGGCCGGAAACCTGGGCGCGCAGCGCATGGGACAGTATGATTTTGTGGGAATATTGTCGGAAGAAAGTCGTGTAGTGTACCATGAAACAGCGGCCGTGCGCCGTCGGTGGCACACTATATTTTCGTGTCTATTTTTCTGAGGAGGGAGTCGGGTTGGATTTTCTGTCGAGCAACTCTTTTTTACTGATGGAGAAGTCCCTGGGCTTTTTGTGGACCAAGCAGGCGGCGATTCTGGATAACATCGCCAATGCCGAAACGCCCAACTACAAGGCCAAGGTCGTTACCTTTGAGGAGACGATCCAGTCCAAGCTGGAGTCGGCCCGGAAGGGCGCCAGACCCCGGCAGACCGTGCGCCAGGTGCTGGACGAGTCCGAGTTTGCCGTGACGGAGCATCTGGACGCCACCCGCATGGATGAAAACGGCGTCAATGTCACCTCCCAGAGCGTGGAGGCCATCCGCAACGCCTACCAGATGCGGTATGTGCTCAACGCCATCAACAGCGATTTGAAGCTGCTGCACGCAGCGGTCCGCGGTTAAGCGGAGGAGACGGCTGCCGGAGGGCATACAGTGAACCGTGCGCCGGGCTGCCGGCGGGAAATGGAGAGCATATGGGTTTTTTGAGTACCATCAACATTGTGGGATCCGGCCTGACGGCGCAGCAGCTGCGGCTGGACGTGGTGGCGGAAAATGTGACCAACTCCACCACTACCCGCGTAGAGAACGGGGAGGGCCCCTACCGCCGCAAAGTGGTGGTGTTTGAGGCCGAGACCGGACGGGAGGGCTTTCGGGCAGCCATGGCCCGGGCCGCCTACGGCCTGGCTCCCGCCGGCGGCAAGACCACAGCCGGCGGCGTGCGGGTGACGGCGATTGTGGAGGATCCCTCCGACCTGCCGCTGGTCTATGACCCCACCCACCCGGACGCCAACGAGGACGGGTATGTGGAGATGCCCAATGTGGACATGGTCAAGGAGATGACGGACGCCATGGCCGCAGCGCAGGCGTACTCCGCCAATGTGACGGCGTTCAACACACTGAAAACCGTGATAGCCCAGGGACTGGAGATCGGAAAATAAGCGCGGGGAGGAATGAGCCATGATTACACCCATTGAGCAGATAGCGGCCATCTCCGGGACCAGAGAGGTCAGACCTGCGGAGGAGGTCCGGGGCGGGCAGAGCCTGTTCGGAGCGGTGTTCCGGTCCGCCATTGACAATGTAAAGCAGACCGACATGGAGGTGCGGGAGGCCCAGTATCTGCTGTCCACCGGACAGTTGGATAACCCGGCGGCCCTGACCATTGCCGCTGAAAAGGAGTCCATTGCGCTGGATCTGCTGATTCAGCTGCGCAACAAGGCGCTGGACGTGTACTCGGAGCTGACAAGGATCAACCTTTGACGGTACAGGACAAATAGGGGGAGGCTATCCCCCTATTTGTCCTGCCTGAGGATTTGGCGGCCCGCCTTTAACGGACCTTTAACGTCCGGGCGGAGCATGGCCGTGAAACATGACGGGAGAAGGAGGTGACGGCGTTTGAACGGAGCGGTCGAAAAGGCCAAGGCCCTGTGGGGCAAGGCCTGGGAGCGGCTGAAAAAGATTTCCAGGAAGGCCTATATCACAGCGGCTGCGGCCCTGGTGGTTCTCGCCGTTATCCTGGTGGTTGTACTGAACAACCGGCCCTATGCCACGCTTGTCACCGGCGTGAGCATGGACGAGGCGTCCAGCGTATTGCAGCTGCTGGAGAGCTGGGGCGTCCGGGATTATAAGGTGGAGAACGGGGATACGATCCTGGTGCCGGAGAGCCAGCAGAGCCAGCTGCAGGCCCGGGTGCTGATGGAGAACGTGTTTCAGTCCGGCCAGACGAAGTATTTTGACAATCTCAGCTCCCTCTCCACGAACCAGGAGCGGAATGCCGCCATTTTAAAGGACCTGGAGGAGAAGCTGCGGGCCACCGTCCGCAACTTTGAAAATGTGAAGGACGCGACCGTCAACCTCACACCGGGGGAGGACCGGAGCTATATCCTGGACAGCGGCAACGTGGTGAACGCCACGGCCTCCGTACAGGTGGTTATGAACGGCTCCCACAAGCTGACTACCCAACAGGCCGCCGCCATCCGGGAGCTGGTGAGCGGGGCCATGCAGGGGCTGGAGGTCAGCCGGGTCAGCATTACCGATACCTACGGCAATACATACAGCGGCGGCAGCCTGACCGCCGACAGCGACGCCTCCGCGCTGAAAATGCAGCTGGAGGAGGAGCAGGCCAACAAGATCCGCACCCAGGTCATGCAGGTGCTGGCGCCCGCCTTCGGCCAGGACAATGTGGACGTGGCCGTCAACTGCGTGGTGGAGGTGGGCAACGTCACCGAGGACCGGGTGGACGTGTATCTGCCGGAGTACGCCGAAAACGGCGAGACCAACGGCCGGGGCATCATCGGCTCCTTGATTTATCAGTGGTCCTACAACCGGGACGGCGACGTAACCGTGGGGGGCATCGTGGGGTCGGAGGCGAACTCCAACGTTCCAAACCCGGATTTCCCCCAGTATGTGGAGAACACCCCCAACCTGGACGGAAGCGAGTCCCAGGCGGACGCCAGCGGGCAGATCGACTTCAACAACTCCGAGAGCAGGAAGCATATCATCACCACCGCCGGCTACCTGAAGGACTGCTCGGTGGCGGTGAGCATCAACTCCACCACCGCCGGCAACGTGGATACGGCGGAGTGGCAGCGCCATATCGCCCGGGCAGCGGGCATCTACGGCTCTGTGGACGAGGAGACCGGCGAGGAGGTGCTGGACGGAAGAATTTCCGTGATCTCCTATCCCTTCTTCCGTCAGGAGGCGGAGCCCGGTCCCGATCCCAACGTCATCACCATCGGCGGCATCCCCCTGTGGGTGCTGATTGCGGCGGCGGGCGGACTGCTGCTGTTCATCATCCTGCTGACGGTGATTCTGCTGCTTCGCCGGCGGCGCCGGAAAAAGCAGGAGGCCGAGGAGGAGAACCAGGCCAACGAGGTGGATGCGCTGCTGGCCGCAGTGGGACTGGGCGGCCAGGCCACGGACGGCAACGGGGCCGACGTGATGGAGATCCAGACCGAGCAGAGCATGCAGCTGCGCAAGGATATCCGGCAGTTCGCCAGCGAAAACCCGGAGATTGCCGCGCAGATGATCCGGACCTGGCTGAAAGGAGGGGACGACGATGGCTGAGGCAGCAGCGGCTCAGGTACAGGTACAGGCAAAGCCGGCTGCAAAACAGAGACAGAATGTAAAGCTCACCAGTGCGCAGAAGGCGGCGACGGTAATCGTCTCCCTGGGCGCAGAGAAGGCCTCCCTCCTCTATAAATATATGGAGGCGGAGGAAGTAGAGCAGCTGACGCTTGAGGTGGCCCGGCTGGGAATGCTGGACTCGGAATTGACCGAGGAGATCCTCAACGAGTTCTATATGATGTGCCTGAGCAACAAGGCGGTCACCGAGGGCGGCCTGGAGTACGCCAGAACGGTTTTGGAGAAAGCCTATGGAGCCCAGGCGGCAGAGGAGATGCTGGGCAAGGTTACAAAGTCCCTGAAATCCCGCCCCTTCTCCTTTATGGACAAGGTGGATGTGAAGTCCATGGTGTCCACCCTGCGGAACGAGCGCCCTCAGACCATTGCCCTGGTACTGGCCCATGTGGACGCGGAGAAGGCGGCAGACGTGCTGGCAAGCCTGGACGAGAACCGGCAGGTCCAGGTGGTCAAGAGCATGGCGAAGCTGGAGGGCGTGTCCCCCACCGCCGTGAAGATCATCGAAAACGAGCTGCGTGGTCAGTTCGACAACATTATGATCACATCCAATATCAAGGTGGGCGGCGTGGACTACGTGGCCAGCGTGATGAACAACCTGGACCGCACCAGCGAGAAGAATATCTTCGACGGGCTGTCCGATTACGACCAGGAGCTGGCGGACGAGATCCGCAAGCGGATGTTCGTGTTCGAGGACATTATCACGATGGACGACCGCTCGGTCCAGCGCTTTGTGCGGGACTGCGACCCGAGGGATCTGGTGCTGGCGCTCAAGGCCGCCAATTCGGACGTGGCCAACAAGCTGTTTACCAATATGTCCAGCCGTATGGCACAGAACATCAAGGACGACCTGGAGATCACCTCCAATGTCCGCATGAAGGACGTGGAGGAGGCCCAGCAGCGGATTGTGGGAATTATCCGCAGCCTGGAGGAAAAGGGAGAGATTATTATCCTGAAGGGCGGAAAGGACGATATCATTGCCTAACGTATGGAAGTTCATATCCCGTCCGAAGGCAGAGCCCTATCGTTTCCCGGACGCCGCGGAGCTGATTACCGAGGCTCCGGCGCCCGCCCCGGCACCCCTCTCCCCGGGAGACGAGGAGGGACCGGAGGCCGGGGTGTCTGCGGCGGAGCCGGAGCCGGCAGAGCCGCTGGACCCCGTCAGCTATGCACAGATTCAGGCGGATCAGATTTTGCAGGACGCGGAGCGCCGGGCGGCGGAGATTGTAGAGCAGGCCCGGCAGGAGGCGCAGGAGCAGTCCGCCGCCCTTCTGGAGGCGAGCCGGCGGGAGGGAATGGAGGCGGGCCGGGCCGAGGGCATTGCCCTGGGCGTGCAGCAGGCAGTTGAAGAGGGCCGCCTGGAGCGGGAGCGGCAGGCCGAGGCCCTGGAGCGGGAGACGGCCCAGTTTTTGGAGCGGGCCGCCCAGACGCTGGACCGCCAGCTGGACGACAATGTGGAGGAGCTGCGGGACCTGGCCCTGGCCATCGCCGAGAAGGTGGTGAGCGTCAGCCTCAAGAGCAGCTCCGAGGTCATCTGCAGGATGATTCAGGCCGCCATCGACAAGCGCAAGCGCCGGGAATGGGTGCATATCTATATTGCGGAGTGCGACGCCAAGCAGCTTGTCAAAATTCCGCAGCCTCTGGCGGCGGCGCTGTCCGCCCTGTCCGGGCGGGTGCGGATCATCCCCATGGCGGACGACGAGCCCGGCACCTGCATCATCGAGATGCCGGACGAGATTATTGACGCCAGCGCAGCCACCCAGCTGAACAACATCCGTACCATGCTGTCCGATACGCCTGCCGGCGGGATGGGCGGCAGCCTGAATTTTGGCGGAGGGGTCCATGTTCCGACAGATGATCCGTCAGGTCTATAACGCCGAGGTCTACAGCCTGACAGGAAAAATCGAAAATATCGTGGGCATGTCCATTGAGGCCTCCGGCGGCCATGCGGCGGTGGGAGACATCTGCCGCATCTACAACGGCGACTCCGGCGGGCAGGTGACTGCAGAGGTGGTGGGCTTTAAAAACGACCACATCCTGCTGATGCCCTACTCCGACATGAACGGCATCTCCGCGGGAAACTTTGTCCGCAACACCGGGCGGCAGCTGACGCTGCGGGTGGGGGAGTTCCTCCGGGGCCGCATCATCAACGCCATGGGGCAGCCCATCGACGGCAAGGCCCCCTTTGAGGGCGGCGAGCCCTACTGTGTCAGCGGCTCCTATGTCAATCCCCTCCGGCGCCCCCCGATCCGGGAGCGCATGGAGTTCGGCGTAAAAGCCATAGACGGCATGATCACCATCGGCAAGGGCCAGAGAATCGGCATCTTCGCCGGCTCCGGCGTGGGCAAGTCCACGCTGATGGGTATGATCGCCAAGAATGTGAAGGCCGATATCAATGTGATCGCCCTGGTGGGCGAGCGGGGGCGCGAGGTTTTGGAATTTGTCCAGAAGGATCTGGGCGAGGAGGGGATGGCGCGCTCCGTGCTGGTGGTGGCCACCAGCGACCAGCCCGCCATGCTGCGGATGAAGTGCCCCAGTGTGGCCACGGGCATTGCGGAGTACTTCCGGGACCAGGGGTACGACGTGCTTTTGATGATGGATTCCCTGACCCGGTTTGCCATGGCCCAGCGGGAGATCGGCCTTGCCATCGGCGAGCCGCCGGTATCCAGGGGATATACGCCCTCCATGTATGCGGAGATGCCGAAGCTGCTGGAGCGCAGCGGGAATTTTGACAGGGGCTCCATCACCGGCGTGTACACGGTGCTGGTGGAGGGCGACGACACCAATGAGCCCATCGCCGACACGGTCCGGGGTATTCTGGACGGGCACATCGTCCTCTCCCGGGCACTGGCCAACAGCAACCACTATCCGGCCATTGACGTCAGCGCCAGCATCTCCCGTCTGATGGTGGAGATCGTGGATCCGGAGCACCGGAAGCTGGCCTCCCGGATTCGGGACATCATGAGCGTGTACGAGAAGAACGCGGACCTGGTGGCCATCGGCGCCTACAAGCCGGGAACCAATCGGAATCTTGACTATGCGCTGTCGAAAATTGACGCAGTTAACGAGTTTTTGACCCAGGACGTCGACGAGTCTTTCAGCTATGACCAATGCATTGCCACAATGCAGGCCATTTTGAAATAAGGATTTTACCACGGAAAGAGAGAAGGGGCGGAGACCGGATTGAAAAAGTTCAAATTTTCTCTGGATACGGTTCTCTCCTACAAGCAGCAGGTGCTGGAGGCACTCCAGGGCGAGCACGCCCTGGCGCTGGCGGCGGTGCGCGCCCAGGAGGAGCTGCTGGAGGGCATCTGGCGGCAATACCGGGAATACAATGCCGAGTACCGCCGGCGGGCGGAGGAGGGCCTTCCGCTTACGGAGGCACTGATGTACCAGAACGGCCTGCGGGCCGGAGAGCAGGAAATTCAGCGGGAGACGCAGCGGCTGGAGGAACTGCAGGCGGAAGAGGAGAAAAAGCGGGAGGCGGTGGTGGAGGCCAAAAAGGACACCTCCTCCATCGAGAAGCTGAAGGAGAAGAAGCTGGAGGCCTACCACAAGGCGGAGGCCAAGAGCGAAGAGGCCTTTATCGAGGAGTTTGTCAGCACGGTGCGGGTAAACGCAGCCAACGCCTGACAGGGGATTTTACAGGGGCCTCTTTTAATGATGGGTCCAACACGGCGCATAAAACCGCCGTTTGGAATATAGAGATAACAGAGGGAGGAGGTGAAAAGAGAGATGGAACAGGTATACAACAGCATGCTGTATATGGCGCAGGCCGCAGCGGAACGGCCGGCCGGCAAGCCCGCCCAGACCCAGGAGAGGGACAGCTTTCAAAAGCTGATGGACCAGAAGCAGCAGGCCGCCGGGAAAAACGACCAGGCGAACGGCAAGGCGGAGACCGCTGTTCAGGATCAGCCCCAGGAGGGGCAGGCGGTGACGGCGGAGGATCCGCAGGAGCTGGAAAAGCAGATGGTTTTGGCGGCGATGGCGGCGATGCAGAATCTGGTGATCCCGGCAGCGGAGGCGGATGTGCCCGCGGAGGCCGCCGAGCTTTCCGACATCGGACTGGATCCGGCGTCTGCCAGGCAGGACGGCCTGGGGCAGCTGATCTCCCATGAGCCCACCGGCCAGGCGGCGGCAGAGCTCCGTGAGAATGGACAGAACCTGCCTGAGGACGGCGGAGAGATTATGGCGGAGGATGCCCCGAAGGTCAGGTATGAGGCCCAGACGTTTAACGCAAACGCCGGCGGGGAGGACCGGGAGATCACCGGGCATGTCCTCAGCAAGCCGGTGGAAGGTGCGGAGCAGGACAGCGACGCCGCAGACACCCCCGAAGAGGGAATGGCAGAAGCCCCGGTATTCCGTGATGTGCGGGAAATCCCCGTGAAGGTGGGCGAGGCCCCTGTGACGGAGAACACCCGGGAGGTCCCGGTGGAAAACCAGATCGGCGATAAGCTGACTGAGGCACTGGCGGCCGGAGAGACCCGGGTGGAGATCCAGCTGACCCCGGAGAACCTGGGGAAGGTGACTGTGGAGGTGACGCTCCACGAGGACGGGGCGCTGCACATTGCCCTCCATGCGGAGAACAGCCAGACCCGCAGCCTTCTGGAGCGGAGCGCGGACAGCCTGATGGTCATGCTGGGCCGTGAGGCGCGGCAGGAGGTCCAGGTGGAGGTCCCCCGTCAGCAGGAGAGCCAGCAGCAGAATTTCTACGAGGGACAGCAGGGCCATGAGCACCAGGGCCGCCAGCAGCAGGAGCGCCGGCAGGAGCGGCAGAGCGGGGAGGACTTCCTCCACCAGCTGCGGCTGGGATTGATCCCCGGGGACGGGGAGACGGCGTAAACCACAGAAAACAGCCGGAAAGGAAGTGAGACAATATGGGCGATTTCATGGCAGATCTGGGCAACGTCTACGGCAGCAGCCAGATAGCCAACAAGAAGATCAATATCCAGCAAAAGGGCGACAACACCAAGCTGGACATGACCGATTTTATCCAGCTGATGATTACGCAGCTGACAAACCAGGGCATTGACGAGTCGGTGGATACCTCTGACATGCTGAACCAGATGATTCAGATGCAGATGGTGGAGACAATGGCGAATCTGACCGACGCCTCCATTATGTCCTATGCGGCTTCCCTGGTGAATCAGAAGGTCACTGTGGGCAAGATGAACTCCGAGGGCAAGTTGGAGGAGGTGTATGGCACCGTTACCGGTACCGGCACCATGAACGGCAAACAGGTGATTTTCCTGGACAACGACGAGTATTATCAGATGAGTGAGATCATGGCCGTGGGCAAGCTGCCTCCCCCCAAGGAGGAGGAAGAGGACGGCGACAAGACCGAGGGCACAGAGGAGCCCGGCGGGACGCAGAAGCCGGAATCCACCCAGAAGCCGGACGGATCGGGCAGCGGAAACCCGACGTATGACGGCGGGAGCGGTACGCCAAACGACCAGGAAACCTGAGGTGATTTCAAATGACGGAACGTGTGTCAAGGCAAATCCCGGTGCAGCAGCCGTTTTCCGCTGCGGCCCAGCGGACGCAGCAGGCGGGCGGCTTTGGCGCGGCACTCCGGCAGGAGATGGCAAAGGCGGCCCCGGCCCGGGAGGTGGCGTTTTCCAAGCACGCCATGACCCGTGCAGAGGAGCGGGGGATTGAGATTACCCCCAGCCTGATGGACCAGATCCGGGGCAGTATGGTGCGCGCCCAGGCCAAGGGAGCCACCAACATCCTGGCCATGGACGCCGAGAAGGCGTTTATCATCAACGTGCCCCATGCCAGGGTAATCACCGCCATCACCCAGGATGAGATGAAGGACAGCGTATTTACCAATATTGACGGCGCCGTGTTCCTGTAAGATTTTACAGATGGCAGGACCGGTTTTCGGAGGCCTTTGCCCCCGCCCGACTGACGGGGGCAGGCGGCGCCCAAAATCGAAAGGAGACAGTATTTCCCTATGACCGGATCAATGTATGCATCCATTGGCGGCCTGAAGGCGCATATGCAGAAGCTGAGCGTCATCGGCAACAATGTGGCAAACGTCAATACCCAGGGCTACAAGACCCAGCGCTCGGTGTTCCGCGACACCGTGTACAGCACCTACCGCAGCGGATCCGACGGCACGCAGGTAGTGGGCGGCAAAAACCCCTCCCAGCTGGGCTACGGCTCGATGCTGGCCAGCATCGACATGAATATGTCCTCTGCCACCTATAACCCCGGCAACTCCACGGACTGCGCCATCGTGGGCGACGGTTTCTTCCTGGTGGGCGACAAGACCGTTGCGGACGTCATCGACCCCACCAACCCCGAGAGCTTTAAGAGCCTGTACCTGTCCCGGGTGGGCGACCTCCGGCAGGACTCCAAGGGCTATTTTACCGACGGCACCGGCAAATGCGTCTACGGCTTTTTGTGCGTGGGCAAGGACGAGATTACCGGCAAGCCCATCATCAGCGACCAGCTGGTGCCCCTGCGGGTCCCCCGCATGGAGAATGCGCCGGTGGATATCGAGACCGGCAAGGAGATCAAGGAGCTGACCGCGGACGGCAGGCCCACCGAAGAGGGCGACGACTACGTGGAGGGCAAGGACTGGAAGTTTACCAACGTGATCCGCTGGCCGAAGTACCAGGGGGAGGCCGGCGGCACCGACAACAAGACCACCAACATCAAGCTGCAGGACGCCCAGAAAACCGTGGGGACAGGGGACGCCGCCACCACGGAGGCCCTGCCTCCCGCCACCATTGACAGCATCAGCTTTGATGAGAAGACCGGCTGCATCTCCGGCACCACCAAGGACACGGGGGAGACCATTGTCATCGGCTATATCGCCATCGGCAACGTGACCAACCCCAACGGCGTGACCCACGTGGGCGACTCCTATTACACCGCCAGCGCCGGCGCCGGAGACCTGAATATCACCATGCTGGGCGGCGTGGCCTCCGAGCTGATGGGAGTGGATAAGAAGATCGGCAGCATCACCCATGTCAACGGCAGCATCGAGAGCCTTTACCGCGACGACGCCAGCGACGGCACGAACGGAGGCCAGCCTGACCCCAACGACGTGGTGGATCTGCCGGAGAACTCCCGGATCAACAGCGCCGGCGAAACCAAGCTGATGACCGGCTTCCTGGAGGCGCCCAATGTGGATCTTGCCACCGAGATTTCCGAGCTGATTACGACTCAGCGCGGCTATCAGGCCAACACCCGCATTATCACCGTGACCGACTCCATGCTGGAGGAGCTGGTCAACATGAAGCGCTAAGCTTCAGGCGCTGAGATTTGACAATGCGGTCTGCCGGGGCGCGGAAGGCGCGCCCCGGCGGACACGCCGGAAAGGACGGTTTGCTATGATCCTTCTGACGAAGAGGAACCACGAGAAATTCCTGGTTAACCACCTGCAGATCGAGCATATTGAATGCATCCCCGAGTCCAAGATTACCATGATGAACCACGATTATTACCTCGTCCGCGAGAGCGTGGAGGAGATTATCGATAAAATCGCCGCCTACAACGCAAAGGTCCAGGATATTCACAGAGAGGTCGCAGTGACGGACAAGCGTTGAACAGACAGAAAATTTGGTGACCGGGCTTGACCGCCCGGGCGAAAGGGTGTACCATGTCATGAATATCAACTATATCATCGGTTTGGTAGGCGCCTTCCTGGTGTTCCTGTTTGGCTGCGTTACCACGGTGACGGTGTATCCGGAGTTTATATTCACGGTAAAGTTTGAAAACCTCTGGAACTTTTTTGACGCGGCCAGTATCCTCATTACCATCGGATGTACGCTGTTTATCGTGGCGGCCAGCTTCCCCGGCTCCATGCTGAAGGCCATGCCCAAGCATTTTGGGATTATTTTAAAGACCAAGGCCTTTGACCCGGTGCAGTACATCGACCAGCTGGTGGAGCTGGCCCAGATTGCCCGGAAGAACGGCCTGCTGTCCCTGGAGGAGAAGGCCAATGAGCAGGCGGACCCGTTTTTTAAACAGGCGATTATGCTGATTGTGGACGCCAATGACCAGGATAAGGTGCGGGCTATTCTGGAAAACGACATCGAGTGCATGAACGCCCGCCACGAGGATGCGGCGGCAATGTACGACAAGGCGTCCAGCGTGGCACCGGCCTTCGGCATGGTGGGTACGCTGGTGGGCCTGATCAACATGCTGAAATCCATGAATCTGGACGGCGGCGCGGGAGACCTGGGATCCAGCATGGGCACCGCCCTGATTACCACACTGTACGGCTGTATCCTGGCCCACATGGTGTTCGGGCCCGTGGCCCAGCTGCTGCGCGGCCGGGACGAGGAGGAGGTCCTCTGCAAGCAGATTATTGTGGAGGGCGTTATGGCGATTCAGGCCGGAGAGAACCCCAAGGCCCTGAAGGAGCGGCTGCTGACCTACATGTCTCAGCGGGAGCGGGAGATGGGCGAGGAGCCCCGCAAGGGCGGCGAGGGCTGACACACCCGTGCAATAAAGGAAAGGTGAGGAAAAGTGGCCCTTAAGAAAAAAAAGAGCGGGGGCGGCGGCGCCAACTGGATGGATACCTACGGCGACATGGTGACGCTGCTGCTGTGTTTCTTCGTGCTGCTGTACTCCATGTCCACCATCAGCCAGGATAAGTGGAAGGCCATTGTCATGAGCTTTAACCCCTCGGCGGTGCAGGATCCCAATCCTGTGATCAACGGCAACGACGGCCCCATTGCGGATCCGGGGGAGAACGGCATGATGCCCGATAAGGCACAGGAGGAGATTGACGAGGATATCGAGGCACTGTTCCAGGCCATTCAGCAGTATATTCAGGAGAGCAATCAGCAGAGCACAATTACAGCTTCCAAGGACGGAGGGAAGATATATATATCCTTCGGCAACACGGTATTTTTCGACGGTGAGAGCGCCTATCTGAGAAAAGAGGCCACACCCGTTTTGGAGTCGATCAGTGAGATGCTCAGCGCTGCGGCGGAGTCCATTGAAGAGGTGCGGGTCCTGGGCCACACCGCTCAGGGAACCCCCGGAAAACCGAATCGGGTGGAATGGGACCGGACCCTCTCCAGCCAGCGGGCTGCGAACGTGGTCATCTTCATACAGGAACACAGCGATGTGGCGCCCGGAAAGCTGATCAGCGAGGGCATCGGCCAGTGGCGTCCGGTGGCAACCAACGACACCGCGGAGGGGCGGGCCAAGAACCGCCGGGTGGAGATGATTATCAGCGGCCGGGATCTGCAGATGGAGGCCGCCGGTGTGACCACCTACTATACAACCCAGTAACTCTGTCCGCGCAGCGCCGGATTTGCGGCAGTTTGCGGACCAGCACAGGCAGGGGGATTTATGGCAGATGTATTATCACAAGCTCAAATAGATGCTTTGCTGAATTCTGTCCGCAGCGGCGAGAAGGATTTGGAGAAGTCGTCTTCTGAGCAGGAGAAAAAATATTTAAAATACGATTTTGCCAGCCCGCGGAAGTTTACCAAGGACCGGATCAAGATGCTGGGCGGCATCTTTGAGAACTACTCCCGGGTGATCGGATCCCGTTTGAACGCCCGCCTCCGGGCAGGCTGTGAGATCACGGTGGAGAGTGTGGAGGAGCAGCATTACTATGAGTTCTCCAACGCACTGACGGAGGGAGACGTGCTGGCCCTGGCAGATGTGGACATCAAGGGCACTCCGCAGGAACAGCCGGTGATGTTCTATCTGTCCACATCCACGGCCCTGAGTATGATGGACCGGCTGATGGGCGGCGAGGGCGCGGTGGATGAGACCATCGACTCGGATTACAGCTATACCGAGCTGGAGCTGCGGCTGTATGAGGATCTTGTGCGGGATATTATCTCCGTGCTGGGCGTCAGCTGGGAGAACTACCTCCCCATCCACTTTGAATACAACCACACGGACGTGAACCCCACGCTGAACCAGCTTTTGGGCGTGGACGAGACCGTGGTGATTGTGGATTTGAAATTGCAGTTTACCAACCTGTCAGGCCGCATGAGCATCTGCTTTCCGGGAGATATCCTGATGAGCGTATTTGCGGAGATCAGTCGGGAGAACCCTGTGCGAAAGGTGGCGGTTGAGGATAAATCAGAGGAGATTTTTGACGGCCTGAGGGATTCCTGCCTGGAGATTGTAGCGGAGATGGCAGATACCCAGCTGTCCCTCAGCGATATCTACCACCTGAACGTGGGGGACGTCATTGACCTGGGGTATTCCAAGGATTCCCCCATTTATCTGGAGATCGGCGGCTATCACTGGTTCACGGGGCGCATGGGTACGCACAAGAAAAATATGGCTGTCAAGATAGATGAAGTATGCTATCAGGGCGAGCAAAGGAGCGAATAGACGGTATGGAAAAAGAATTATTCAGCCCGATGGATATCGACGCCCTCGGCGAAATGATGAATATCAGCCTTGGCTCCTCTGCAACGGCGGTTTCCAATCTGCTTGATCATCGGGTTGACATTACGACGCCGAAGGTGACGATTGTTCCCACCGCAGACTTTACCATCGGCAACCTGGAGCCCGCCATGGGCGTTGAGATCAAATACGTGGAGGGCCTGGCGGGAAGCAACATCATGCTGCTGCGCCGGCGGGATATCAAGGTCATCGTCGATATCCTGATGGGCTCGGAGACACCGGACGAGGAGTTTGAGCTCAATGAGCTGACAATCAGCGCCGTGTGCGAGGTTATGAACCAGATGATGGGCGCGGCTGCCACCGCCATGTCGGATTTCCTGGGATTTCCGGTGGATATCTCCACGCCGAAGCCCTTTGAACTGGAGGATTTGGAGGCATTTAAGGAAAACCATCTGCCCAGGGGAGAGGATACCCTGGTGGTGGTGCGGTTTGCCCTGAAAATTGAGGACGCGCTGGAGAGCGAGTTCATGAATGTCATCACCGTCAAATTGGCCAAGGAGCTGCTGAAAGGCCTGGGCCTGGGCGGTGACGAAGAGGATGAGCCCGCCGCCGCAGAGCCTGCTCCGGCTCCGGCCCCCGAATCCGGCGGAGGCAGCCGGACAATGAGCCAGGAGGAGATTGAGCAGATGCTGGCGAGCGGCGCCGCCGCAGAACCCGCGCCTGCTCCGGCTCCCGAATCCGGCGGAGGCAGCCGGATGATGAGCCAGGAGGAGATCGAGCGGATGCTGGCAGGCGGCGGAGCCGCAGAGCCGGCGCCTGCCCCGGCCCCCGAATCCGGCGGAGGCAGCCGGATGATGAGCCAGGAGGAGATCGAGCGGATGCTGGCGGGCGGCGGAGCCGCAGAGCCGGCGCCTGCCCCGGCCCCGGCACCGCAGCCGGCCCCTCAGCCTGTCCCCCAGCAGGCTCCCGCTCCGACACCCCAGTCTGCCCCGGCCCCGCAGCCTGCACCCGCGGCACAGCCCGCAACTGCGGCGGATCTGGGGAGCATGATGGCGGCTATGATGGCGGCCATGACGACGGCTATGGCCAACAACGCCCCGGCCCCGGCGCCGGCTCCTGCACCGAGGCCGGAGCCAAAGGTTATCAGCACCAAGCCTGTCGCTATGGAGGAGATGGATGTAGCAGAGGTCTTGGGCAAGGAACAGGCACAGAACCTGGATCTTATTATGGAAGTACCGCTGCAGGTGTCGGTGGAAATCGGCCGCACACAGCGGAAGGTACAGGATATCCTGGCCTTTTCCAAAGGATCCCTGGTGGTGCTGGATAAACTGGCCGGCGACCAGGTGGATCTGTTTGTCAACGGCAAATGTATCGCCAGAGGCGACGTAGTGGTGATTGATGACAACTTCGGCGTCCGGGTGACGGAGATTGTGGAAAACCCCGGGTTTGAACTGCCAAAGAAAAAGTAAACCCCTGATACAGGGATAATGGTTTGAAATATGCAAATTATTAAGATGGAAAAGGATGGATACGACAATGGCTAAGAAAATTTTGCTGGTCGACGATGCCGCATTCATGCGGAAGATGATCAAGGACACCCTGAGCAAGAACGGATATACCGAGCTGTTTGAGGCGGTGGACGGCGCCGACGCGGTGGAGAAATTTGGCGAGATTGGCCCGGATCTGGTGATTATGGATATCACCATGCCCAATATGGACGGTTTGGAGGCGCTGAAGGCCATTCGTGCCAAAGACGGCGGCGCCAATGTGGTCATGTGCTCTGCCATGGGCCAGGAGAGTATGGTTATGGACGCGGTGCGCTCCGGCGCCAAGGATTTTATCGTCAAGCCCTTTAAGCCCGACCGGGTTTTGAAGACCGTGACCAACATCCTGGGCGAGCCCTGAGCAGCATGCTGAGGGATAATCCCCTCCTCTCCCTGCTGTGGATGGTTGTCAGCGTTGCCATCATCATCGGCCTGGCATACTGGTTCACCCGGTATGTGGCGGGCCGGGGTGGTTTTGGCGCCTTTGGTCCGCTGAAAGCGGGCGAAGGACTGGAGATTCTGGCCCAGCTGCCGCTGGGACGGGAGCAGAGGCTGGTGGTGGCCCAGGCGGGAGAGCGCTGTTTCCTTCTGGGAGTTACCGCCTCGGAGATCTCCCTGCTGGCGGAGCTGACGGCTGAGGAGGCCGCCCTCTGGCGGGAGCGGCTGAAAACAGAGGAAAAGAGAGAGACGCCCAGCTTCCGCGAGGCGCTGAATACGGTTTTGCGCCAGAAAGGGCGGAGGTGAGCCAATGCTTCCAGAGGGATTGATCAGTATCAACGGCGATAATGTGCAGGTGCTGCAGATTCTGTTTCTGACCACCATGATCACGCTTTTGCCGTCGCTCCTGGTGATGATGACATCCTTTACCAGGTATATCATCTCCTTTTCCTTCCTGCGCACGGCAATGGGCACCCAGAGCACGCCGCCCAATGTGGTGCTGATCGGGTTGGCGGTGATTTTGACCTATTTCACCATGGCCCCTACCTTTACGCAGATCAAGACGGAGGCATATGACCCCTATGTGGCGGAGGAGATCGACCAGGAGGAGTTTTTGGAGCGGGCCTCTGTACCGCTGAAGGACTTCATGCTCCGCAACACCCGGGAGAATACCATGCGGATGTTCTGTGACCTGGCCCATGTGGATATGCCGGACGTCAACGACACGGCCGCGGTCATGGAGCTGCCCATGCAGATTATCATCCCCTCGTTCATGACCACGGAGCTCCAGAGGGCCTTTACCATCGGACTGCTGCTGTATATCCCCTTCATGCTGATCGACATCGTCGTCTCCTGTACGCTGATGTCCATGGGCATGATTATGCTGCCGCCGTCCATGATCTCCGCACCGTTTAAGCTGCTGCTGTTTGTGACACTGAACGGCTGGGAGCTTCTGTTTTCAAGTTTGGTACAGGGAGTCCATTAGCGGAGGGAGGTCTGAAAGATGGATACAGCGGCTGTGTCGGATCTGATGCGGGACGCCGTGGGCCTGGTGATCAAGCTGGGCGGCCCCATGCTGGTGCTGAGTATGCTGGTAGGCGTGGTTGTGGCCATCTTTCAGGCTGTGACGCAGATTCACGAGCAGACAATCGGCTTTATTCTCAAAGTGATTGTGATTGTCTCTATTTTGCTGATTGGCGGCGGCTGGATGCTGGAGTCACTGCAGGAGTACACCAGGGAACTCTTTGCCCTGATTGCCGCCTGACGGAGCCGGGCAGATGATCGATTGGACGGAGCTGACGCTCCTTTTGTATATCACAGCCCGCATGAGCGGATTTGTGCTGTTTAACCCCATTCTGGGACGGCAGAATATCCCGGGGATTTTTCGCAGCGGATTGATACTTGTTCTCTCGTGGTTCGTATTCTCCCTTACCGGAGGGGGGGTACGGGTGCCCGGCAGCATTATCGAGCTGGCTCTGTGTATCCTGTTGGAGCTGGCCCTGGGATATCTGCTGGGGCTTGTGATGAATTTCTTTTTCTATATTCCGCAGCTGGCCGGCCATGCCATTGACACACAGATGGGCCTGACCATGAACCAGGTATACGACGCCAGTGCCCATGCGAATATGTCGGTGAGCAGCATGTTGATCAATACACTGATGCTGCTGCTGTTTTTCGCGGGCAACGGACATCACACCCTGCTGCGGATCATGCTGACCTCCCAGGAGATTGTGGCCTTTGGTGCCGTGACACTGGGGACGGAGGCGGTCAACGCCCTGCTGGAGCTGTTTGTGGAGTGCACCGTGCTGGCGGTAAAGCTGTGTATGCCGATTTTGGCGGCAGAGCTGATCGGGCAGCTGGGCATGGGCGTTTTAATGAAGGTCATTCCACAGATTAATGTGTTTTCCATCAATATCGAGCTGAAAGTGCTGATTGGACTGGCGCTGCTGCTGCTGTTGATCGCGCCTTTCAGCGAATTTTTACTGGAGGTGGAGCGCACCATGCTGGAGAGCATGCGTGCGGTGCTGGGGCTCTTATAGAGGTTCCGGCGGCGGGATGACAGGCCCAAAGGGGGGATGAGCGTTGGCCGAAGGTTCTAAAACCGAAAAAGCAACACCAAAAAAACGACGGGACGAACGGAAGAAGGGCAACGTATTCCTCAGTCAGGATGCAGTGGCGGTTGCAACGCTGCTGGGTTCCTGCGCGGCGCTGTGGCTGCTGGCCGGCGGCATCATTCAGGAGATGGCGGAGTTTATGAATGCATGCCTGGCGGCCTGCGGGGAAACACTTCCCGTGGGAGACCAGGTGGCAGAGCTGGAGCACCAGGGGCTTTTGCTGCTGGTGAGGACCGTGCTTCCCATTACCCTGGTCACGGCCCTCTGTGCCATTGCCGCGACCTTTGCACAGACCAGGCTTTTGGTCAGCGGAGAGCTGATACGCCCGAAATTCAGCCGCATCAGCCCCCTGCAGGGATTTAAACGGTTATTTTCTCTGAAAAGTGTTGTGGACGCGCTCAAGGGAATCATTAAGATCGTCCTGCTGATGGTCATTATCTACATCAGCCTGGAGGGAATGGTTCAGGAGAGCTATAAATATCTCTACACGGATTTGCGGGCGGCCTGCGCCCACCTGTTTGACAGCGGGAAAAGCATGGTAATCCGTATCGCAATTGCCTTTATCGCCGTGGCCGCACTGGATTTCCTGTACCAGTGGTGGGACTATGAGCGGCAGATGAAGATGAGCAAACAGGAAGTGAAAGAGGAGTATAAACAGACGGAAGGCGATCCCCAGGTCAAGGGGAAGATCAAGGAGATTCAGCGCCGCAGGGCCCAGAGCCGCATGATGCAGCAGGTGCCCGGCGCCGACGTGGTAATCCGAAACCCCACCCACTATGCGGTGGCGCTGCGGTATAAGCCGGAGCAGGATAATGCACCCATTGTCCTGGCCAAGGGGCAGGATGAACTGGCGCTGCGGATTGTGAAGACCGCTGAGGAGCACAAGGTGGCAGTGATTGAAAACGTGCCGCTGGCCCGCTCACTCTATGCGGCTACAGAACTGAACCGGGAAATTCCGCCGGAGCTCTACGGCGCAGTGGCGGAGGTGCTGGTCTATATCTTCCGTCTGGATGGAAATAAACGACTGATTAAATGAAAGAGGCCGCTCCCCCGCCACGGGGGAGCCGGGCCGGGACTGTTTGAAAAATGGCGGGATGGGATGCCGCAGGGCGGCGCTTTAACGGTTTTCAAACAGACCCGGAGGCCCGGCCGGTCGGAAAGGAATTTTGCGCAACAGGAGGTGACTGACGCATGAAGCGGATTTTGAACAATGCAATATCCCTCGGCGTCGTGGTCATCGTTTTGTTTTTGATCATTCCTCTGCCCACCCAACTGCTGGATTTTCTGCTGATTATTAACATCGGCCTCTCGATCATGATTCTCATGATCACAATGAACATCTCGGACGCACTGGAATTTTCCATATTCCCGTCCCTGCTGCTGATTACCACGCTGTTCCGGCTGGGACTGAACGTCTCCACCACCCGGCAGATCCTCTACCACGGATATGCCGGCGAGGTCATTCAAAATTTCGGCAACCTGATTACCGGGGGCAATATCATCATCGGCGTGGTCATCTTCCTCATCATTGTGCTGGTGCAGTTTATCGTGATCACCAAGGGCGCCGAGCGCGTGGCGGAGGTAGCCGCCCGCTTTACCCTGGACGCCATGCCCGGCAAGCAGATGGCCATTGACGCAGACCTCTCCTCCGGACTGATCAACGAGCAGGAGGCCCGGGAGCGGCGGCACAAGATTCAGAAGGAGGCCGACTTCTACGGCGCCATGGACGGCGCCACCAAAATCGTCAAAGGCGACGCCATTATGTCGCTGCTGATCACCATGATTAACTTTCTGGGCGGCGTGCTCATTGAGATTCTCATCAACCATGGGGAATTTGCAACGGCCCTGACCCGCTATTCTATCGTCACCATCGGCGACGGCCTGGTATCCCAGCTGCCGGCGCTGATGATTTCCACTGCTACCGGCATGATTGTGACCCGGTCCGTGTCCGAGGGCAGCCTGAACAAGGACGTACTCAAGCAGTTTAAGGCGCAGCCCCGGGCCATTATGACCACCGGCATTATTTTGCTGTTCCTGGCGGTAATCCCCAATACGCCCCATCTGGCGCTGGCCGTGGGCGGTGTTGTGCTGGTGGGCGGGGGCTGGTTTGTCAGCCGCCGTATGGAACAGGAGCGGGTGGAGGCGGAGGCCGCCGCCCAGAGCGCGGAGGTCCAGACGGAAAACGCGGCCCCCAGCGAGACCGATTACTACAAGGATATCAACAATATCTACTCCCTGTTGTCCGTGGAGCCGGTGGAGATGGAGTTTGGATACAGCCTGATCCCCATGGTGGACGAGAGCCACGGCGGAAAGCTCATCAGCCGCATCGTCATCTTCCGGCGGCAGTATGCCCAGGACATGGGGTTTGTGTTCCCCTCTATCCGGCTGCATGACGCCTCCTCCCTGGGGACGAACCAGTATGTTATCCGCATCCGGGGTGAGGAAGTGGCCCGGGGCGAGATTTTGGTGGACTACTACCTGGCCCTGGAGCCTGCCAACCCCCTGGGAGAGGTGGACGGGATTGAGACCATCGAGCCCGCCTACGGCATTCCCTCCCGGTGGATTCTGCCGGAGAACAAGGAGATGGCGGAGATCTACGGCTATAACGTCATTGACCCGCTGTCCGTTATGCTGACCCATCTGTCGGAGACCATCCGGAAGTATGCCCACGAGCTGCTGAACCGGGCGGAGACCATACAGCTGGTGGAGAACCTGAAGCGGACCGAGCCGGATCTGGTGGAGGAGGCCATTCCCAATATTGTCACCTATGCCACGCTGGAGAAGGTTCTGCGGAACCTCCTGCGGGAGGGCGTGCCCATCAAGGACCTGGGGATCATCCTGGAGACGCTGGTGGACAGCCTGTCCCAGGGGCGGGACATCGACGCCGCCACAGAGCAGGTCCGGGGTGCGCTGGCCCGCACCATCACCCGCCGTTTCTGCGAGGACGGCCAGCTGCGGGTGGTCACGCTGGACGCGGAGGTGGAGAAGAGGATCATTGCCTCTCTCACCCGAAACGACCAGGGGGTCTACCTGGCCATGGGGCCGGACCTCATGCAGCAGATCGTGGGCCAGCTGGCGGAGCAGATGCGCAAGTTCAGCGATCTCTCCCAGACGCCGATCATCCTGGTGAGCCAGGTGATCCGCGGATATTTCAGCAAGATGATCACCCAGTTTTACCCCAATGTGTATGTGCTCTCTTTTAACGAGATTGCCAGCAACGTCCAAATCCAGGCCCTGGGCAATATTACCCTGGATTCGCCTGCCCGGGAGAGAAGGGCGGTGGGGACGTGAGCGAGGCTGTGGCTGTGCGGCAGTACACCCCGGAAGAGATTGAGGAGATGGAGACGCAGGAGCTGCTGCGGCTGTATAAGGCCACCGGCAGCGAGGAGCTGAAGTGGCCTCTGGTTCTGCGGTATGAGGGGCTGATTAAAAGTGCCGCCATGCAGATTCGCGGGGTTTACAGCAGTTTTGCCCAGATTGACGATATTATCAACGAGGGGATTTTAACACTGCTGTGGGCCATTGACAAATACGACCCGGATAAGGGCGTGAAATTCGAGACGTATGTCTCCAAGCGCATTCGCGGCATGGTGATTGACCTGGCCAGAAAACAGGACTGGATGCCCCGGAATATCCGGCAGAGGGCGAAGGAGATTGATCTGGCCGTTGCGGAGCTCTCCGCGGATCTCGGGCGGTACCCCACGGACGGGGAGATTGCCCAGCGGCTGGGGATTACGCCGGAGCGGTATCAAAAGGACGCCGCCAGCGTCGCCCTGAGCAACATCCTCTCGCTGGATATGCTGATGGATACACGGGAGGACGGCTATCAGATGGAGCTCCCCTCCAGCGATGTCCAAAGCCAGCCGGAGATAGCGCTGCAGGAACGGGAGATGCAGAGGGCGCTGGCAGCGGGGATTTCGACCCTGCGGAAGAATGAGCAGATTGTGCTCTCGCTCTACTATGAGAAAAACCTGCACTTAAAGGAGATTGCCCAGGTGATGGAGCTCAGCGAGCCCCGGATCTCCCAGATACACACCCGGGCCATCCAGAAGCTGCGGAGCTATATGGAAGCGTACATGAATGACAGCCAGGAAGCACCGAACGCCAGGAGGAAGAAGGGGTAACATATGTACAAGGGTTTTTACAATCTCACTTCCGCGATGCTGACCCACCAGCAGAACCTGAATGTGGTCGGCAACAATATCGTCAATATTTCCACGGCCGGATATAAGCAGCAGCGCTATACGGCCACCACCTTTGACGACGTGATGTACAGCCGGGTGGGGAATATCTACAACATTGGCGAGGAGATCGGCAGGCAGAGCTACATCCGCGCTGCCAGCCAGATCTACACGGACTACAGCCAGGGAATTCCGGAGGCCACGGGCCTGTCGCTGGACTTTGCGATCAACGGGGACGGCTTTTTTGCCGTCCGGGATCCCGAGGGCGAAATTGCCTATACCCGGATGGGAAATTTCTCTCTGGACGAGGAGGGATATCTCTGCCTGCCGGGTTACGGCCGGGTGCTGGATCCGGATGGCCAGGAGATTTATCTGGGGACGGATAAATTTACCGCCACTACCCAGGGGCTGATTTACTACAGCGGGGGCGGACTCATCGGCAGGCTGGGCGTATACACCTTTGAGGATACCGCGCAGCTGACCCACAATGCCATGGGCCTGTTTACCGGAGAGGGAGCCCAGCCGGCGGAGACCTTTGAGGTGTGGAACGGGTATCTGGAGCGGTCCAACACGGACATGGTCAAGCAGATGACGGAGATGATCACCTATCAGCGGGCACTGCAGAGCGCCGCCCAGATCAGCAAGATCTACAACGAGCTGATGGGCAGGACTGCCAGCGACGTGGGCCGGATGGCCTGATTTGACTGAGGAGGCTGCCAGAATATGAATCAATCCTTTTTCATCGGCGCGGTGGGCGCCCATCAACAGCTGAAGCGGCTGACAGTCCACAGCAATAATATTGCCAATGTCAATACATATGGCTTTAAAGCGGAGAAGGGCCGGTTTACGGCGCTGATGTACGACAATATCCGGGCCGCCGACAATGAGACGCTGCCCTCCGGCGTAGGCTCGGCCCTGTGGTCTACGTCTACGGACTTCTCCTGCGGGCCTGTGCTTACCACGGAGCGGGATCAGGACTACATGATTATGGGGGATGGGTTCTTCGCTGTGGTGGATCTGGAGAACAACGAGGTCTCCCTCACCCGCAACGGCGCCTTTTCCATATCGGAATTACAGCGCCCCAGCGCGGAGGTGGACGAAGAGGGCGTGCCCATCATGGAGACCGTGTATTACCTCTCGGACAACCTGGGCCGGTTTGTGCTGAGCCAGAACGGAGGCATGATTGAGGTGGAGGACCGGACTGCGGAGCAGCCGGTGGGCGTGTTTGACTACATCAACTACAACGGCATGGAGCACATTGACGGCACCCGGTTTACGGCCGTGGATAAAAACGGCGGCATCCAGCTGAGTCAGAGCAAGGCGGTTCGGGGCCTGCTGGAGCAGTCCAACTCCGATTTGGCCGAGGAGCTCAGCAAGGTGATTGAAACCCAGAGGGCCTACGGCATGGCGCTGAAAATGGTGTTGACCTCCGATGAGATTGAGACCACTATTAACGGATTGAGCAGCTGAGGGGGGAGGCGCCTATGATCATTAAGAGTTATGACCAACTGAGCTCTTTGGAGCTGGACACACTGAAGGAGATTGGCAGCATCGGCACCGGCAATGCCGCCACATCTCTGTCCGCGTTGATTGGGGTGCCGGTGCGTATCCAGATGCCGGAGGTCCGCATCATGGGCTACAACGAGGCGATTGAGTGGATTGGCGGCCCGGAGGAGATTACCGCCGGCGTTCTGGTGGGAATGAGCGGGCAGATCAGCGGCATTATGCTCTCCGTCCAGCAGCTGGAATTTGTGAATCTGGTGCTGGAGAGCATGCTGGGCCAGAGTGTAAAGGACTATATGGAGCTTCAGGAGATGGAGAGCTCGGCCCTGACAGAGGTGGGCAATATTATGATTTCCACCTTCATCAATGCCCTGAGCGGCCTGGCCGACATCGATATTGAACTGACGGTTCCCGCTTTTACCGTGGATATGCAGGGCGCTATTATGGCGGTGCCCATGGCGGAATACGGCGGGCAGTCCGACTACATCATGACTATCGGCGGGGACTTTGTGTGCAACGGGCAGAAAATTCCCTGCCGGCTGCTATTGTCACCGGATATCCGTTCTTTAAACTTTTTGCTGAGGAAGCTGGGCGTAGACAGTGGAGAGTAAGATTACAATTGGCATTGCGGATATGAAAATGGCACAGAACAGCGGGGTGCTGATTACTTATGCACTGGGCTCCTGCATTGGGATCTGCCTGTATGATCAGAAAATCAAACTGGGAGCGCTGATTCATATTATGCTGCCGCTGAACATGGAGCCGGGCCGCAAGAATACGATGAAATATGCAGACACAGGCATCCGTGAGACGTTGAAGATGATGGAGGCCAAGGGCGCCTCCCGGAGCCGCATTACCGCCAAGATCGCAGGCGGCGCCAAGATGTTTGAGATCAAGGGCGGCTCGCTGTCCAATATCGGACAGCGGAATATTGAGAGCGTACATAACACCTTGAAGCGCGAGGGGATTCAGCTGTTAAAGGAAGATGTGGGCGGTACGGTGGCCCGCACCCTGCTGTTCGATGTGAATACGGGCCTGGGCTGTGTCCGCTGCTATGGCAAACCGGAGTATATTTTCTAAAAATACAACCATTGGAAGGAGTGTTCGGAAGATGTTGGAAGAGGATAAAAGGGGCATTTTGCTGGAGTCCGGCACAAACGAGATCGAGGTCATGCAGTTTACCATCAATAACAGTCTCTATGGGATCAATGTGGCGAAGGTCAAGGAGATCATTGTCTCCGCGCCGGTAAAGAGCATGCCGCACGCCCACCCGGCGGTGGAGGGCATCTTCAAGCCCCGGGATCTGGTGATTACCGTGGTAGACCTGCCCAGGTACCTGTTGGGTGTGGAGACGGAAAAGGGTCCTAAGGATCTGTTCATCGTCACCAATTTCAACAAGATGAACATTGCTTTCCGTGTTCACACGGTAGTCGGCATCAGCCGTATTTCCTGGCGGGACATCCAGAAGCCGGATAAGACTGTGTCCGGAGGGAATGAGGGCGTTGCAACCGGCATTGCCCAGTGCGGCAGTGACCTGGTGACAATTTTGGACTTTGAGAAGATCGTGGCGGAAATCGCGCCGGAGACCACGATCCAGATGTCGGAGATCGACCAGCTGGGGCATCGGGAGCGCAGCGATGCAGCCATCCTGGTGGCGGAGGATTCCGTGCTTTTGAGTAAGATGATTGAAGAGGCGCTCCACAAGTCCGGCTATGTGAACACAAGGATGTTCCCCGATGGCCAGGAGCTTTGGAAATACCTCAACAGCGTGCGCGGTGAGGAGAATCTGGGCGAGCATGTGTCTTTGGTGATTACCGATATTGAGATGCCCCAGATGGACGGCCATCGTCTGACCAAGCTGATTAAGGACGACAGGGAGTTTACGCACCTGCCGGTAATCATCTTCTCTTCCCTGATTACGGAGGAGATGCGGCGCAAGGGCAAGGAGCTGGGCGCGGATGAGCAAATGAGCAAGCCGGAGATCGGCCATTTGGTGCGGGTGATTGACCATCTGCTGGATGTAAAGACCAAGTAAGGGGGAGAGAGGGAAGCCCCATGGCTAGTAAATATATTGTAAGACAGCCGATTAAGAATGTGGACGGGAAGATTCTGGGTTATGAGATCCTGTATCACGGGGAGAATCAGGCTTTCAGCGCGGAGAACAGCGCCGCAGGTGATTTTGCCTCCGCAGATACCGTGTACAGCTTTTTAACGCAGAACAGCACCAAGGCCCTGAAGGGCTCCTTGAACTTTATGACCTTTACCACTGCGCTTTTGATGCGGAAGACGCCCAGGCTGTTCGACAAGTCCGAGCTTGTGATCCAGATTGACGACAGCGTCATCATCCATCCCCTCTCCATGCGGTTTGTGAACCAGTTTGCCAAGGAAGGGTATAAGATTGCGGTCAATGAGTTTGAGTTTGCACCCCGGTACCTGACGCTGATGGACAGCATTGACTACATCAAAATCAATGCCAAAACCGCTGTCCCCGCATCGATGCGCAACACCATTGAAATCGCCCACAGCATGAATAAGAAGTGCATTGTCACCAACATCGAGGACGAGGAATCGTACCAGCGGGCAGTGGCCATGAGGGCCGACGCCCTGGAGGGAACCTATGTGGCGGAGCGGCTGACCACGGTGGTCCACAACAGCGCCTACCTCCAGAGCAGCTTTTTCCAGCTGATGGTGGCGGTCACCAGGGACGAGCCGGATGTGGAGGAGATCGAGCGGCTGATCTCCATGGATGCCAGCCTGACCTTTGGCCTTTTGAAAATGGCGAACTCGGCGTATTTTGCGCTGCGGCATCGGGCCACCACAATCAACCAGGCCATTATGACACTGGGCATGGGACAGCTGAAGCAGTGGATCTACCTGCTGAGCGCCAGCAACATGGAGGATGGGAACAACGGTTCGGAGGAATTTTTGAAGCTCTCCTTTATGCGGGCAAACTTTTGCAGTGAGTTGATGAAACATGCCAAGAATATGCCCATCAGCAGGTCGGAGGCCTATTTGATGGGGATGTTCTCCACGCTGAATTACCTGGTAGACGCGCCGCTGGAGGAAATTTTGGAAGAAGTGCCTGTAGCGGAGGAGATCAAAGCCGCCCTGATCCGCAAAGAGGGGCGCTGTGGAAAGCTGTATGAATTGGTTCTGAGCTATGAGACGGCCAACTGGAATGCCATCACCGCCTATGCGGAGGAGCTGGGGATCCCCAATCAGGTAATTACCAATATCTATTTTACCTGTATGGAGGATGTAAACTTCCTGTGGGATCAGCTGAACAATGCCTCGCCAAACCAGGGGATGAATCAAGAGGGAAGGCCGGAATAGAGGCATACCGCTTTGGGCATATGGTTCAATAGAGCCCGGCACCTACAGGTGCCGGGCTCTTCCGGGCAAGAGGTCATCTGCCGTGATGGGGAGACTTTGATACAACAGAGCATGCCTGCATCAGTTGTGTGGTGATGTCGCTGCTGTGCTGCATCTCATAAAAGGTGAGTTTGGGGATCATCTCCCCCTTGCTCATTACCACATACTTCGGAGGGAGATGGTTCAGCGTATATGCCTTGACGTCCACCATGCACTGGTCGCAGCAGCACATGCCGGAGATGCGCATGTACTTTTCTGCCTTCTCCTCCACCAGAACCTGCATGACATTGATATAGGCGGGGGGTTCATACTCCCTCTGGTGAGGAGCCTCTGCCGCGGGAGAGGCGGGCGGCAAAGGTGCAGGTGCAGCGGCCTTCTGCTGCGGGAGGGGTTGGGCCGTCTCTTCCGTTGCCGCAGGAGCTGCTGCGGGAGCGGGAGCTGCTGCCGGGGGAGCAACGGGAGAAGAATGAACTGCCGTATCCTCCGCCAGCTCCAGGGAGGACTCCAGGGCGTTTTTGATCTGGGAGGAGACGGCGGCGTCGGCATGGATGGAGGAGATGATGGGGGGGATGGCCGCCGCAGGAGCGGGGGATTCCGGCGCAGCTGCCTCCGGCGATGCAGCCTCCGGCGGGGGAGACGGTTCCGCATTCCGGTTTTTGCTGAGCAGGTTCATTACATGGGCGGTTTTGCTGGTTTTGGAATCCTTATTTGAAGCCATGGTTGAGATCTCCTTTATTGTAGTTTTAAGGGGCCGCCGGTGGGACCTTGTCTGAAAACAGCATAATGCCCAAAGGCAGGGGGGCACTGCTGTGTGGTGTTAAAATCCCGAGAATCTGTAGGAGCCCTGCATTTTTTGCCGCCGGGTATTGGCGAGCGTCCCCGATCAGGACAAAAACCGCAGGGGCCTGGGCCCGCATCTCCGCTGTGAAGCCTGCCGGAGCCGGCGGGTTTCAGAATTTTTTCCGCGGCGGGAACCGGTTCCCCGCCACAGCACTGACAATTTTCTGCAGGTCCCGGGCGGATGTGGCGTCCGGCTTATAGCTCAGGACGCTCTGCCCGTAGGCCGGAGCCATGGCCACGCTGACGCTCCGGCGGATTTTTACGGGGAATACCTGGCTGTTCAGCTGCTTTGCCACCTGTTCTGCCAGGTCCAGGATGTCACGGGAGAGGGTGAGACGGAAATTGTACTTATTCAGGAGGATTCCCAGGACCTTGAGGCCTGGGTTAAAGGAGTTGCGCACGGTGTCGATGGTGTCCTGGATCTGGGAGACCCCTACAAGGCTCAGGACCTCTGCCTCCATGGGGACAATTAACCCGGTGGAGGCGACATAGGCGTTGATGGTCAGAAGGTTCAGCGCCGGCGGCGTATCGATGATGATGAAATCGTACTGGTCCTTTATGGCGTCCAGATGCTGAGAGAGCATGAACTCCCGCCGGGGAGCGGTAAATTCCACTTCCGCAGTGGAGAGCATGATGTCCGAGGAGAGGATGTCCCCGTACTCCGTATGGACAATGGCCTGTTCAATTGCGCAGTTGCCTTTCAGCACGTCATAGGTGGTGTAACCGTCACCGATGTCCAGGCCCAGTGTGAAGCCCAGATTGCCCTGCGGATCCAGATCGATGCCCAGAACCCGTGCGCCCCGCTGACGCAGGCCGCAGACAAGGGCCGAGACGACCGTGGTTTTTCCCACGCCGCCCTTCTGATTTGTCACAGTGATAATTTGCGTCAAAGGTTTTTCCCCCTTACTTTAAAAACTCTGTGCAGACCTCTTATTTTTATTATACTATATGTCGATAAAAAAACATAGAGGAAACGCAAAAAAATCTTTATCTGACTGCTTGGCCAATGTGCCTTTGCAAGGGGCCTGAGCACAGATGTTATTTCATGAAAGGAGTGGTATTACAATGGCATCCATCAGCAGCACCAGCAGTTCCAGAGCTACCAGCATATACGGTACCAGAAATGTGATCTCCGGCCTTGCCAGCGGCATGGATACGGAGAGCATGATCGAAAATGCGGTATCCGCGTATAAGAACAAGATTTCCAGCCTGAACCAGCAGCGCACCAAGCTGGGCTGGCAGCAGGAGGCCTATCGTGATATTATCAGCAAGATGGCAAGCCTGTCGTCCAAATATACCTCTTATACGTCGTCTACCAACCTGATGTCCGGCGCCTTTTTCAATCAGGCGGTGCGGACGGTGGCCAACGGCGCGAACGCGTCGAAGGTGTCCGCCTCCGGGAGGGGGACCAGCGATGTGGCCGTCAACCGGGTGAAGCAGCTGGCCACCGCTGCCACCTATACCCTCAGCGGTACGGCGCTCCAGGGCAGGGAGTCCGGCAAATATGCCTCCGCCGCGGCCTCCGAGGGCTTTAGCCTGGATAAGATGACCGTCAGCAGCTTCAGCGGCACCATGAGCCTGAGCTACGGCAGCAACCAGTCCCTGTCCTTCCAGTTCAGCGAGGGGGATGTGTTTGAAAGCGTTGACGAACTGGCCGAGAATATGCGCAAGCAGCTGGAGAGCCAGACCATCTCCATATCCGGCGGCGGCAGCAAGAAGGCCTCTGAGATGGTCAGCATTGAGGTGGACCGCTTTACCAAGACGATCTCCTTCAAGGATAAGGCGGATAACCAGCTCTATATCGACAGTGTCAGCGACAGCATGAAAAATGCCTTTGGCGTCCTTACCGGCGAAGGGAACACGTCCTTCCGGGTGGGGAACCTGTCCAAGAAAGTGGACAGCGTGGACTATCTCAGCAGTTCTCCACTGAGCATTACCCTGGACGGAGTGACCAAGAGCATCAAGATGCCGGGGAAGAGCGAGCTGAATGCGCGGGTCGATAAGCTGAAGCAGGACGATCCGGATCTGGGCAGCAAGGAGGCCAAGGAGAAGGCCTATCTGGAGCTTTTGCAGGAGGGCATCGACACTGCCTTCGGCAAGCTGAAGGATGAGGACGGCAATGAAAAGAGCAAGCTGAGCGTCCAAAACATCGGCAGTGGGAATGGCGGGCTCAAATTGAAGTTTGAGGCCGGACAGGAGGGCTCCACGTTCTCCATAAGCTCTGAGAAGGGCAAGTCCATGGGCTTTGGCGGGGAGCAGCTGACCAGCTATCTGGATACCAATATGACGCTGAAGGAGCTGCTGGGTGAAGAGGGCTTGAAGGGTTTGAAGACCGGCACCGACCAAGACGGCAACACCACCTATGCCCTGGAGATCAACGGCGTTAAAATCGGCGACTTCACCGAAAAAACGGAGCTGAGCACCATCCTCAGCCGTATTAACAACAATAAGGAAGCCGGAGTCAATGTCAATTACTCCAGGCTGACCAACGAGTTTACCTTTACCGCCAAGGAGACCGGCACGGCCGGGAGTATTGACATCAGCGCCAAGGGCTTCGGCGTCGGTGCCGACGGTGCGGCGACCCTTGGAAGTAAGCTGTTCGGTGCGATGGAACTGAAGAGCGAGGGGAAGGACGCCATTTTCAGTGTCAGCATCAACGGCGGCAAGGAGATGGAGCTGACCCGCAGCTCCAACATTGTGGACTTTGACGGACTCTCTGTCACACTCAAGGGCACTTTCGGCTATGAGGAGATCAGGGAGGAGGTCAAGGACGATGCCGGCAACCCCGTGAAGGATGAAAACGGGGAGCAGGTGTACAAGGTGACGGGCTATAAAAAGCTCGAGGATACCGAGGCGGTTACGTTCTCCACCAGCGCGGATGCCGACAAGATTGTGGAGACGGTGAAGGCCTTTGTCAACGACTATAACGAGATGGTCACCCAGATCAAGGAGGCCTACTCCACGCTTCCCCTCCAGCGCAGCAATAAGCAGTATTACGAGCCTCTGACCGACGAGGACAAGGAGGACATGAGCGAGAGCGCCATCAAGGACTGGGAGGAGAAGGCCAAGACAGGCCTCCTGTTCGGAGACCGGGATCTGTCCAGCCTGTACAGCCGTCTGACCTCCGCCGTATCCATGTACGGACAGGATGGGGCGGATTTGAAGGCCGCTGGCATCACGGTGAACTACAGCGATGGCCTGAGCACGCTGTCCTTTGATGAAAAGACCCTGCGGGAGACACTGGACAGCGACCCGGACCGGGTGCGGGAGATCTTTACCAAGAGCAAGGATACCGGTGCCGCCACCAACGGCCTGATGGCCGCAATCAAGGAGCCCCTGGATATCTTCGGTGCCACCACCGGCGCCACCAAGGGCACTCTGGTGGAAAAGGCCGGCTCCCCGCTGGCGCCTACCAGTATCTATCAGAACTATATCCAAAAGCAGCTGGATAACCTGGACACCCAGATTGAGAAGTGGCAGGATAAGATGTCCGACCAGGTGGACTACTATACCACGCAGTTCTCCAAACTGGAGCAGCTGATCGCTCAGATGAACTCTCAGAGTTCCGCGCTGTCCCAGATGATGGGCGGCTATTGATAAGGAGTGCCACAGAGAATGGAAATGCGAGGCTTCCAACAGTATAAGGAACAGAGCATTAACACCATGACGCAGGGTGAATTGCTCCTCCTGCTGTACGACGAGCTGGTCAAGCGGCTGACGCAGGCTGAGCTGGCATTGGGTAAGGAGAATTGGCCGGTGTTTGAAGCCTCTGTCCAGCGCGGAATTGATATCATCGACTATCTGGATCAGACGCTGGATAAACAGTATCCCATCAGCTCCAATCTCACCCAGCTCTATGAGTACTTCACCTATGAGCTGGGGCGGGTGAAGATCGGCCGCCGGAGCGACCCGCTGATCCATGTGAAGTCCATGGTGAACGAGCTGCGGGAGGCGTTCCGGGAGGCACAGAAAAACGGGGAATCCGGGAAGTAGGGGCCGATATGGAAGCATCGATACTGATGGACGCCCATGTGCAGACGAAGCGGATTTACGGCCTTCTGAATGAGGTGATGGACGTCTCCCGGCAGATGGCGGAGGCGGTGGACAGGGATGACCAAGTGGCCATTCAAATGCTTGTGACCATGCGGGAAGAGCCTGTGCGAAGGCTCCGCCTGGCACGCCAGGCCTTGGTGGAGCAGAGGGAATCCCTGGGGCCGGAAAAGGCCGAGCGGCTTTCCCAGCTGCTGAACGGGGCGGAGGCGGAGACAGAGGAAGAACGGCCACTGGCGGCCCAGGTGGGCGTCAACCGCCGTCTGTTGAGCCAGATTCTGGATCTGGACCGGGTTTTAAGCCATAAGCTGGCCCGCGAGAAATCCATCTATAATGAGAGAACCGCCGATTGAGCAGTCAGCCCTGATATAGCCGGCCGACGCACCAGCTTTCACAAAACAGGCCCCGGCCCGAAAGCCGGGCCGGGGCCTGTTTCTGCGGCTCGGCGGCGTGAAACGCCGCCATAAAAAGATTTCAAATCTTTTTATCAAGAAATAGTATTACCAGTTTCCCTTCCGGGAGATGACCCACAGGGGGGCACCGTGGTCGGTGCTGGAGGAGAGCTCCTCCAGAATCAGCTCCGGTTCCCACTCCATCAGGCTCCGCTCTGTGCTGTTGGGGTCGGCCACCAGAACAGACCCGCTGGGGGTTACGCCCCGAAGGACGATGAAGTGCCCGCTCTTGGTAAAATGGCCGGGGGACATCAGGGCCACCAGAAGGTCCCCGGACAACAGGACATTCAGCAGAGTTTCCGGCGTACGCTCTTCAAGCGGGGCGGCCATAAGGCCGTATTCCGCGGCGGCATCCTCCACAATGGAGAGGCGGGAGCCGTTCCGCTTGGCCCAGTGACCGCGGGATACCGCCCATTGAGCCATCCGGAGGGGATCGGCGTCCGTGTCTGTCATGCTGCTGATTACCATGGCCATGGCTGTGGGGCCGCATCCGTAGCGGCCGATATCATCGGTACCATAGAGCTCCTCTGCCCAGGCTTCACTGCCCTGATTGAAATAGACAATAGGGATGGTTCCTCCGGTCAGGATTTCCTGGCCGTTGATTACGTTTAGTTCCGTAATGGCCGGGTCTGCGGCAGGCGGTTCGTCGGTGAGAACCGGATCGCCGGCCAACTGGCTGTCCTGCCCGGAGAGCTCGTCCTCAGGGGCGGAGAGCTGCTCCCAGGCAGCGGAGACCTGCTCCCCTGCCGCCGCAATGCGGAGGGAGATCTGCCGGTGAACCTGCTCAGACGCCTGGGAGAAGGCAGAGGCCGTGCGGACACAGACCCGGGCTGCCGCCTGGGCACCGCGGCGGACAGGAGCGGTGATCTGTTCGTAGAGGACCGGTTCAAAAAAATAGCAGGCCGCCAGCTCCGCAGCGCCGATACAGAGGACCGCCAGCAGAAGGATCAGCAGGAGGTTTCTCCTGGCCCGGCTGGGGAAAGCCGATTTTTTCAAAATCTCACCACCAAAAAATCCGCGATATCTATTGCATGACACCCGTGAATAATGGTATTATATCAAAAGAGTACGCCGCATTTCAAGAGGGAAGGCGCCCTCTGCGATTACAGAGGTACAGGAGCGCAGGTTATGCCCACGATCACGCTGGAAAAGGTGACAAAATACTATAGGGTTCAAAAGAAACACCGCAGAGGCGAGAATCGCGTGGAGATCGGCGTGGAGGATGTCAATCTCACGGTGGAGCAGGGGGAATTTGTATTCATTGTCGGCAGCAGCGGGGCTGGGAAGAGTACCCTGCTGGATTTGATCTCCGGCAAGCTGCGGCCGGACCAGGGTACGGTTTCCCTGAATGGAAAGGATATGGCGCGACTGCTCCCCTGGAGCCACAACCAGACGGCGCTGCTGTTCGGAAAGGTATGCCAGGAACAGACACTGGCCCGGCGTGTCACCGTAGAGGAGAACCTGCGGATGGCCGCCATGGTCGGAAAGCGCAGGTTTGAGAGCTCGAAGCACGTGGATCAGCGCATCCGGAAGGTATTGGGCCTGGTGGGAATGCGGGGAGCAGAGAAGAGGTACCCCGGAGAGTTGTCCATCGGCGAGTGCCGCCGGGTGGAGCTGGCCCGGGCCCTGATCAACAGCCCGCCCATCCTGGTGCTGGACGAGATTACGGCCAACCTGGACGACGACAACATCTGGGACATGATTATCCTGCTGAATGAGGTCAATCGGCGAGGGACTACCGTCATTATGGCAACCCATGCCAGCAAGTATGTTAATATTATGAGACGCAGGGTTATCACTCTGGTAGACGGACATATCTTTGGCGATGTGGAGCGGGGAAGATACGGAGACGTGGTGTAACACCGCGGCGCCGATTAGAATATAAAAAATCTGGGATATACGAAAACTGAGGAGGAGATCGCAAATGATCAAGAATATGAAGATCAGGAAGAGCCTGATCCTGGGCTACGGGATTACCATCGTCGTCTCCGCAGTCATCATCATCGTGTCGCTGATCCTGATGAGTGTGCAGAAGGGGCAGTACACCGACATCCTGGACCGCTATGTGGAGTCCAACGATCTGGTATCCGGGTGCCGCATCGAGTACAACCGGGCCGCCCGCAACCTGCGCGATGCGGTGCTGTCCGGCAATATGACCAGCGTTGATACCGCCAACAGCCAGATCACCACGCTGGAGGGCCATCTGAACGATCTGATCAGCCTGTATCCCCTGGAGGACAAGACCGAGCTGAACAGCTTTGTCAATCTGGTGCGGAGCTGGGAGACCGAGGCCACCACCATCGGCCAGACGGTGCGCACCAACCAGCAGAAGGCCGCCACTATGATCGTGGAGGACTGCACCCCGGCTTTGAATCAGGCCGCCGCCGCCGGCGACACCCTGGCCGCCAAGCTCCAGGAGGAGCAGACAAACATCATTAAGCGGCAGTCCACCATCTCCAATATCGCCATGATCGCCATTGTGGTGGCCATGGTTATCGCCACCATCGTGGTCATCCGCATCGCTCTGATCATTATCAAGAGCATTGTGGTCCCCGCCGAGCAGGTGCGGACCGCTCTGGTGGGCTTCAGTGAGGGCCATCTGGACGTTCCCGTGGACTATGAGAGCAACAGCGAGCTGGGCGAGATGTGCAAGGCGCTGCGAACCAGCCAGAGTGTGCTGGCAGAGGTCATCGGCGACACCTGCCGCCTGCTGGAGGAGATGGGCAAGGGCAACTTCGACGTTCGCAGCAAGGACGCGCGCATGTATGTGGGCGATTTGAGCAGCATCCTGCAGTCTGTACGCGCCATCAACCACAATCTCAGCGATACCCTGTCTCAGATCGACCTCAGCGCCGAGCAGGTGGCCTCCGGCGCCGATCAGGTGTCCACCGGCGCTCAGGCCCTGGCGCAGGGCGCCACCGAGCAGGCCAGCGCCGTGGAGGAGCTGTCCGCCACCATTTCCGATATCTCCAACAACTCCCAGAGCAATGCCAAGCGCAGCGAGGAGGCCATGGAGCACTCCAAGAACTCCGACCTGCGGGTGCGGGAGAGCGCCGAGTACATGGATCAGATGGTGAAGGCCATGGAGAAGATTTCCGAGTCCTCCACCGAGATCGGAAAGATTATTGCCACCATTGAAAACATTGCCTTCCAGACCAACATCCTGGCGCTGAACGCCGCTGTGGAGGCCGCCCGCGCCGGCAGCGCCGGAAAGGGCTTTGCAGTTGTGGCCGACGAGGTGCGGAACCTGGCCACCAAGTCCGATCAGGCCGCCAAAGCCACCAAGGACCTGATTGACAACTCCATTACTTCCGTTCAGGAGGGCAGCGATATTGTCAAACAGGTCTCCGAGTCTCTGAACAAGACCGTGGAGGCCACCAAGCTCTCCATGGAGGCCATTCAGGACATCACTAAGGCCGTGGAGGAGGAGTCCGAGTCGATTGCCCAGGTGACTGAGGGCATTGACCAGATCTCTGCTGTGGTTCAGACCAACTCCGCTACCAGCGAGGAGTCCGCCGCTGCCAGTGAGGAGCTCAGCAGCCAGGCCTCTTTGATGAAGTCCCTGATGGCCAAGTTTAAGCTCCGCAACACCGGCGATACCGGTTATACGGCGACCCTGCCCGGCACCGCCCCCGACTATTCCGGCACGGAGCAGGATACGGCGATGGACACCGGCAGTTACAGCGGCTCCAGTCCTTTCAGCAAATATTAAGAAGGATTGCCCTGTGGGTTTTTCCGTGGAGGCGAGAAATTCCGCACTGGTAGAGTAACTTTGCCGCGAATGCCAGAGGGCGGTTTGTGAGGCCGCCCTCTGGCATTGTTTTTCCTGTGCCGGGAATTGGGACATAAGAACACAAGAAGAAAAGGAGCGTCGGCTATATGGCGGAATACAGAGCGCAGGAACAGGATATGGTGTTCGCCCTGGATATTGGCACGCGAAGCATTGTCGGCGTTGTGGGAAAGCCCGTGGACGGCCGGTTTAAGGTGCTGGATGTGGAGACGGCGGAGCATGGCAGCCGGGCCATGCTGGACGGCCAGATTGATAACATTCAGCAGGTGGCGGCCCTGGCCCGCACAGTGACGGGTCGTCTGGAGGGACGGTTGGGGATCCGCCTGGAACGGGTCTGTGTGGCGGCGGCGGGCCGTGCGCTCCGGACACAGAGCGGCAGTTTTGCCATAGACCTGCCGGAGAAACAGACCATCACCGCTGAGCAGATCAGCCGGCTGGAGGCCGGAGCCCTCTCTGCCGCTGAGGATGCGCTGCAGATCGAGGAAGAGGTTCAGAGGCAGTTTTTCATGGTTGGTTATACCGTGGCGCAATACCGTCTGGACAACTATCCTCTGTCCACCCTCCTGAATCACAACGGGCAGCGGGCGGAGGCGGAGGTGGTTGCCACCTTTTTGCCCGGCGAGGTGGTGGAGAGCCTCTATACCGCTATGCAGGCTGCCGGGCTTCAGGTTGCCAGCCTGACACTGGAGCCGATTGCTGCCATGAACGCGGCAATTCCGGCGGAGCTGCGGCTTTTGAATCTGGCATTGGTGGATATCGGCGCAGGGACTACGGATATTGCCGTTTGCCGGAATGGGAGCATAGTGGGATATACCATGGCCACCATTGCCGGCGACGAGATTACCGAGGCGCTGATGAAGGCTTTTTTAGTGGATTTTCAGACGGCCGAGGAGATGAAGCGGAAGCTGTGCCCCGGTGAGGCCGCGTCCTATAGGGATATCCTGGGCATGGAGAATAAAACGCCCTATGAGGAAATCTGCGCCGCCATTGAGGAGCCCATGGAGCGTTTGGCCGAGGCAATTGCCGACCGGGTGACGGAGGTCAACACCGTGGCGCCCTCCGCACTGTTTCTCGCCGGCGGCGGAAGCAGGCTGTATGGGCTGCGGGAGCGGGTTGCCAAGTGCCTGGGGATGGATGAGCGCCGGGTGGCTGTCGCCGGCAACAACTATGCCAAAAGCGCCTTTGCCGACGGACTGGACCTGGAGAATCCGGAATATGCCACGCCTTTGGGCATTGCGGTTTCCGCAGGGCTGGGACTGCTGAACGACAGCTACGTTGTCACCCTGAACGGAGAGAGGGCCAAGCTCTTCCGCAGCGGAAGCCTGACCCTGCGGGATATCCTGCTGATGAACGGCTATACCTACGCCGACATGCTGGGCAGGACAGGGAAGAACCTGGGCGTTGTGCTGGATGGCAGACGGGTGCTTCTGCGGGGTGAGCCGGCGGTTCCCGCCATTTTGATGATCAATGAAGAGGAGGCCCCTCTTACCGCAATTGTAAATGCGGGGGACCGCATCAGTTTTACGCCTGCCCGCTCCGGTGAGGACGCTGCGGCGACGCTTGGGCAGCTCCTGGGGGAGGACTTCTCCGGACGGGTGCTGGTGAACAATCAGGAGGTACCGCTGGACACGCCTCTGCAGCAGGGGGATGTGGTTTTTACCCTGGAGAGGAATGTGCCTCCGGCAGCAGAGGCGGAGCAGCCCGAAGCTGCGCAGTCAGGGGAGGAACCGGTTTCCGTTTTACAGCGGGCTGACGCCTCCGTGTCCGCGGAGACGCCTGCTGCTCCGCAGAGTCCTGCAAAGCCTGTACAGGGACAGAGAGAGGTGCAGCTGATTCTCAATGGGGCTCCGCTGGTTTTACCGGAGAAGAGCAGTGGCCAGCCCTATTATCTGATGGATCTGCTGGAGCGGTCCGGCCTGGATTTTGACCACCTGGAGGGCCCGGTCCGCCTGACGGTAAACGGTGTGGAGAGCGGGTTCAGCCAGTCGGTGCGGAGCGGAGATGTGGTTACAATCCGGTGTGACTGACCGTAAGTACAGGGAGAGCCTGTATTTACAGCTGATGAACGCTGTCCGAGTCGATCTTTGCCGGCGTGCTGCATCGCTTCCACGTCTGCCTGCAGAACCTCTTACCTATTCAGTATTCCCTGGCTATGAATACAGATTCTGATAATGACCGAGGTAAGGCCCGCTCCTTTTGGAGGTGTCAAAGCCGGGTCCTCTGGAATTTGGAGTGTGAAACAGTTGAAACGCGAAAAGAAGGAAAAGACCCCAAAGCCCAAAAAGGAAAAGGCACCAAAGCCAAAGAAGGAAAAAAAGCCCAAAAAACCGAAAAAGGGCAAAAAGGGCGCCGCTCCGGAGCTGGAAAATTCGGAGGAGGGCCTCGTTGAGGCCGGTAAAAAGAGTAAAAAGAAAAAACTTTTCATTCTCCTTCTGCTGGTTATAATTCTGGCGGCGGGCGCGGCGGTATTCTTTTTTGTCATCCGCCCCAGAATGGAGGGAGGAAAGGCCCAGGAAGAGCCGCCGCCGGAGCCGGTGGAACTCCCGCTCATGTACACCATGGGTGAGACCGAGGTTCACGCTCTGCCGGTATGGGGCGAGAGCACGGTCTATCTGGAGGAGCAGGAGGCGCCTGTGGGGGAGGATGAGCCGGAGCCCACGGCGGTGACGTATCGATATGAGGGATTGAGCAGTCCCGGCACCCTGGCCTCCGTCTACATTACGCTGATGACGGCTGAGGATGTGGGCTTTTCCCAGGTGGATGAGGAGTTGACCCGCATTGAAGAGCCGGAGGCGCCGGCTGTGGAGAGAGGATCTGTCCACCTGGCCAAAAATGCCCCGGAGGAGGAGGGGAAGGCCCTGTCCATTCGTATGGATTGGACAACGGAGCTCTGTACGGTTACGGCGGATTTGGTGGACGGCAGGGTAAAGGACCCGCCGGAACCGGAGCCCCCGATCAGCCCTGCCGCGCTGTCGGCAGATCAGGCGCTGGATTATATCCAGTCTCTGAATCCCACTGTTCTGGGCTTGGAGGGCACCTCTATGGAGGAGTATGAGCTTCTTCTCCAGGATGGGTCAGTACTGATCGACGGCAACCCCTGTGTCCGGATCAACGCCTACCGGCGGGACAGCCAGACGGGAACCAATGAGATTGGCGGAAACTACTTCCTCTCTCTGGACGGGGTGCATCTCTACAGGCTGGATGTGGCGGACAACTCCGTGGAGGAGCTGGATACCCCGGAGTAATCCGGCAGCAGCTGCAGCCGGCCGGGGATTCCGCTCAGGCGGAATGCCCTCCACCCCCGGGGGGCCTGGGCAAAGACCGGGGTTAAAACCCCCTCCAGCACGCTGACACAGGAGCGCATGGAGAGGGCGTCCTGCCCCGGGGCCAGGGACCGGACGGTGTCCGGCGCTACGGCGGTGATCCGCAGCCCGTATTCCCTGCCAAGAGATATGATCTGTTTTACGACAATGGACAGCCGGGCGTCTTCATCCAGCTGCTGAAAGCCGATGAGGGCGCTGAACCGGCCTGCGATTTCTGTCAGCACGCCTTGACGGATCATCGCCCGCCGGGACTCTTCGTTTTCTTTAAAGAGCCGCTCCGCCAGTTCCGCTGGCGAGGCGGCTTTTTCCTGCCGTCCTGCCGCCTCCGGCGCAATCCGGATGCCGGAGAAGCCCAGGCAGCGCTGGCCGCCGGAGGCCGTCAAGTCGGCATTGGTGGTGAATACGAATATACAGCGGCGAAAATCCAGCTCCCGCTCTCCGGCGTCGTCCGCCCGGTGGGCGGTGCAGCGTCCCTCGTCCAGGATGGACATAAACACCTTCAGCACCTCCGGGTGAGCCTTTTCCAGCTCATCGAACATGAACACCGTGTGCGGATTTCGGCGCACGGCCTCAAAGACAGGCTGGTCCTCATAGCCGACATAGCCCGGCGGCGCGCCTGTGAGCCGGTGGACGGAATGGGGCTGCGTAAAGGTATTCAGCTCTGTCCAGACGAATTGATAGTGCTTGCCGCAGCAGTGCTCCAGGGCCGGGGCCAGGGATTTGCCCAGCTCTGATTTTCCCACCCCGGTGGGGCCATGGAAGATCAGGGAGAGGGGACGGGCGGGAGCCTGTTTTCCCACATGGCTGTACAGGCGAAATGCCGTGGCCTCTACGGCATGGGCCTGCCCTAAAACGGATTTTCCCAGCTCCTCTTCCAGGCGGCGGTAGAGCGCAGGCCAGACTTCATGAGAAGGCGGAGTCCGCACAGAGGGAGTCGGCGGCCGCCCCCGCCGGACGGCCGCCGGCTCTGCCTCTCTCCGCAGGGATTGCAGTCTGTTGGACAGAGAGGAAAAGCTGTCGAACCGCCAGACATTTCGACCCAGAAAAACAGTGAGAACCGGACTCTTTCCCCGGTAGACCACTGTGGGCCGCCAATATAGAACATAACTCTGACCCTGGCGGAGAAAGCCCAGAGTGACCTGCTCCGGCGTACATCCGGCGGGCATCTGGCAGGCCGGAAATTCATACCCCTTTCCCTGTCTCCAGTGAATATCAATGCAGCTTTGGAGAGTTTGAAAGCCGGCGGGTGATGCGGCGCATAATTGGTAGAAAGTCACAGCGGTACCTCCCGTGAGTTGTCATACTAGAATCCATTAAAAAGCTATAAAAAGCTTTTTATAGCGCCGAAGGCGCGTTGGATTCTTATGCGACGTGTTTTGCGTCAGGATGGCGCAAAACGGAAACGCAACATGCGTTTCCATTTCAAATAAAACAGAATCGTTTTATTTGAAATTAGTATCAAATAATCATACCACCAATATTTCCCAAACATAGGGAGTTATAGTCACCGCTGCCCAAAAGAAACCCGTTTTCCGGCAAAGTCTGACGGCAATGGCGATAAAAAAGCCGGCATGACGCATTTGCGCCATGCCGGCAGGTGATTTCAGCTATGCGTAGGTATCGATATACTGACCCATGGGCGGGGCGTCCGGGAGCATATTCAACAGCTCCTGGGCAGCCATCTCCATAGAGTCCATGGCCTTCCGCTGGAGGGCCGTGGAGTACTGTACGGAGAATTCCGCTGCCTTCATACTCATGGCAGCGCTGGCAATAGAGTCCATCATCATTTCACACTTCCTTTTTTGCATTTTTCGCAGACGGCGGAGTTTGGTGGGAGTGTTCCGGGCTGCTGCCAAAGAGATCCAGCAGCTCGGCCGGAGCGGTTTCGCCTGCGGCGGAATCCCGGTTTGCGGCTGTGGCGTCCACCAGTTCGCTTCGCAAGATCGGGATATCCTGCGGGGCGGAAATGGCCAGACGGACACGTCCGCCGTCCACGGAGACCACCGTAATAGAGATATCCTCACCGATTACCAAAGACTCGCCGGGCTTGCGCTGTAAAATCAGCACGTAGAGGCCTCCTCCCTGGGGCCGAATTCGGCCAGCGGATGCCGCATCCCATAGGATTTTGTCTCCATAATGATCTGCCGGGCCTCCCGCGTGCCCGGATGAATAACCAGAGGGCACTTCAAATTCACCGTGCTGGCGGAGACAGGGTGCTTTACGGCGCACATCACATAGAAACAAAGCCCCTCTATACTGTCTGCGCCAAAGAGCTGCAGCTCTGCCTTCTGCAGAGAGGGGGTGTAATTCGGGCAGAGGGAAAAGGGATCCATCACCACAAAGGCCAGGGCCGGAGTGACCGTGCTTTGAAGGCACAGGAGGTTTTCCCCGCTGCCGTCGAAGGGGAGCAGAAGAAAACTGTGCTCATCGTCAAATCCAAAAAGGCCGGCGGGGAAGGTAATCGTCTCCGAGAGCTCATAGTCGATCTCACCGAAATATTTTGTCTGGAGCTTCAATGGGGAACCTCCTGTCATGCCTGCACGTCCACCGGCTCATAATTGGGATCAGAGGAGGGGGGAACGTAGAGCGGCCCGCCGATGTATTTGATGATGACGTCGGGATGCTGCTTGACGGTGATCTCAATGTCGCCGGGGACAAACTCAAATTGGGCCTGGTTGAGACGCCAGTCAAAATTCAGCTTATCCATTTCAAAGCGAATGTTCAACTCGCCGGGGTCCCAATCGATATCCGGGCCCGCAGAGGGAATGAAATCCAGCCCCGGCTGGGCGTTGATGTCCGGGCTCAGGGCAGTAAAGGCGTACTGCGCCAAAGGATCCGGGCCGCCTACCTTTGCTTTCAGCAGGAGCTCACCCTGCTGGGCATAGGTAGCCGTGGCCTGGTAAGCGGCCTGCTGCCCCTTCTGGGCGGTTTGCTGAACGGTCTGTGCCGGGGTGGGAGTGACGGAGCTGCGCATTTCAAAGGTGTCGATATTCAGACGGATGGGGCGGCTCTTGATGCTGAGACCGCCTTTGCTGCGGGAGATCTCCAGATCCGCAGAGGCTCTTGCATATTCCAGCCTTGCATGGGAGGTCTTCATCTCAATTTCAATGGGAACGCTTGTGATTTCAATGAGCTGGTTCATAGATCATGCCAAACTCCTCTCTGTATGGAAATAACAACTGGAATCAATTGAAATTCATGTAATCCATCAGACTTTCGCTGAGAACGCTGTTGCCCACCTTCAATGCGGTATCATAGCAGTATTTGGCAAAGATAAAATCAGAGATGGCGGCTGCCGGATCCACATAGTCAATAGCCTGGATCTGCTCATTGATGGTGTAGGCATTGCTTTCCAGCTGAGTCTGGTTGTTTTTCAGGAATTGGGCCTGTGTGGTCAGCTCCGTATAGCGGTCTTTAACCCGGAAGGAGGACTCCTCAAAGGAGTCTACCAGGGCGTTAAAGCGGGCCTCATCCTCCCGGGAGGCGAACTTGCCGTTTTCCGGGCTGCACCGCTGTAAAATCGTACCGATTTCGTCGGTAATGGCTACAATATTTTTGGGCAGGTCATCAAAGGTATACTCCGTGACAGCATCGGGGTCGTTGGGATCCGCCGGCAGAGTAACTGTCCGGGATTCCACGCCGTAACCACCCAGGAAGTTGACGGCCTGCAGGGAGACATTGTAGACACTGGAGGACTCCACCTGTCCGCCGTTCATATCATAGCCCAGGCCGATGTCGACGTATTTTTTCTCACCCTTGGAGAAATACTCCAGCTTTGCCAAGTCGTCCGGATCCTTGGAGTTTACGGGCACTCCGCGGTAATGCAGGGTTCTTCCGGCGTCCAGCTTTGAGGAGGTGGGGGTGCCGTCGGAGGTGAGATACTGAGAAGTTTTCTGGGCAATGACCTCCTCCGTAGGCAGTTCGCCGGTACCCGGGTCGGTGGCAGTGGGGTCAAAATCGGGATCGTAGTCCGGATTGACCGTAGGCTCCCAGGTGAGAGGGACATTCAGACCGTCCGCGCCGGAGAAGATGAAATTGTCGCCGTACCGCCCGTTCATAAACTGAACCAGGTCGTTGGCATGGGCGGTGAGCTCCTGGCCCAGGGCGTTGCGGGCGGAGGCGTCGGGGTCATTCTTGGCCCGGAGAATGGCAAAGTAGGCGGCGCCCTCGGAGTTGGGGTCGGTGTCGATGACCTTTGACACGTTGTCCATGGAGCTGTAAGCCACTTCAAACTTCCGCACGGTGGACTCGTTCAGGTCGTGCTGGCTGCTGGTGCGCAGATAAGCGCGGCGCAGCTGGAAGCTGTGGGCTGCCGTGGCGGGATCCTCTGCAAAGGAGTTAAAATTCCGCCCGGTCATCACGGTGGTGATGGATTTATTCAGAGTATAGGTGGAGCGCTGTAAATTGTAGCGGTAGCCTTTCAGAGAGCCTACCGTTGTCATGCGAGGAATCATCGGATCTCCCTCCTTAAAATCAGGTCGTGATACCGGTATTGTTGATGAGCTTATCCAATACAGAATCGATGGTAGTCATCAGCCGGCAGGCGGCGTTATACGCTTTGGCGTACATCATCAGATTCATGGCCTCGTCGTTGAAGTCCACGGCGGACACGGAATCCCGGCTGGTATCCAGGCTGACCTGTGTATCATAGAAATTATCCAGCTTGGTGGAGGCAATGCTCATATCATTGCCCAGGACAGTGCCCATATTGAGCCACATATCCTCCAGCTTGCCGGTGAACATGGCCTCGCTGCGGACGCCGGTCACACCATCATAAGGTACGGTATCAGGGCGGAATTCCAAGTTTCTGTAAAAGAGGCTGGTGAGATTGGTGATAATGTTATCGCTGTCTGTGGAGGCGGGGGTGGAGGAACCCTTGGGACAGACGAAGGAGTTGACAATCATGGCGCCGGAACCCCACTGCAGCGAAATAGAGATATTGGAGGCGGTGATGGGCGGATTGTCGGCCTTGTTGGTGTTGCCGTTGTTGCTGAACAGATTCCCGCCTATGAAGGCGCCGCGGGCGGGCTCCTGTGTGCCGTCTGTTTTAAGGCCCGCCAGATAGTTTTCAACAGAGCCGTAGTCTGCCAGTTCGTCCTTCACCCATTGGGGGACATATGTGTTCTTATCTTCGGGGTCTTTGACAGCCGGTTCATCCCACAGGTCATTCCTGTTCAGAACGTATTCCTCGCCGGTCTTGGCATTTACCAGGGGGGGCAGCGTGGAACCGTCTGCCTTGGTGCCGTCGAGATATTGCCCGTCAGGGTTCACCAGATAGCCCTGGTTGGCCTTGTTGAACTCCGTGGCAAAGGTGTGGGCCAGCAGATCCAGAGACTTCTGATAATAGGGAATACCGCGCTTGGTGATGGCATTTTCATCTATCCGGTCAATGGTATCCTGGCTGGAGAACTCGCCGGACTCGGTCAGCAGTTCCCGCTGGGCCTGAAGCTTGCCGTACAGGTCGTTGTCGTCCAGCTTTACCGCTGTGGAGGGGATCTTTTGATATTCCTGCTGATAGTAGACGGAAGGCCCCCGGGCCAATTTCAGGTCGTTGGTGTAATCGGCAAGGGTAAGAGGGTTCTTATCCTTGCTGCCGTATAAGACATATCGATAGCCGGAGATTTTTGTGTCATCGTGGTCGGGATTCGGCTGAGGCACCCTTGCGGCCTTCTGCGGATCGTCTGTGAGCTGATTTTTTTCGTCCAGGTAACGGGGATTGTCCGCTCCGTGGGGCTTTTTGGGATCATAGTTCAAATTGGGGGAATAGATTTTGGCGGCCTCGTCTTCATTGTTGGTGCCTGTGCCGCTGCGGGTAAGGTACTTATAGGCAGTGGTGCTGCCCTTGATCCAGTCCGGGTTCCGGGCAATATCCTTGGACAGCTCCTCGCGGAAGGTAGTGATGGTGATAACGCCGGTGGCCGGATCTGTTACGGTAGTGGCTGTGCCGCCGGAGGCTTCAAACTCCGCCGCAGAAATGACCTGCTCCTTGCCCGCGGAAAGGGTATAGAGAACACGGCCGCTGCGATCCAGCAGCTCAGAGACGGTAATATCAAAATTGGGATTGTGGGCCGCCTCCTCAAAGGTGGCGGTGGGGGTTTTGCCGTCCGCCTTCATGTACAGCAGACCGTCATTTTTTTCGGTTTTGTCGTAATCCGGGTTTTCCTTTGTTACAATGTTGGCATCCGCTTCATTGGCGGTAGGGTTGCCGTCTTTATCCAGATAGAGGTTAACGCCATCATAGTCCGGATCGTCCGGATCTAACAGAGAATCAGGGTTTCTCTGAGGCACCTTGGCCCGGGCCTCATTGTTGGTCAGGGTTCCGTCGGCCTCCATGTACTTGTAAGCCGCCTTGTTCAGCACGGGGGCAATGGAGAGCTGAGCGGCATAGATTCCGTCAATCAGGACGGTTTCATCCGTGTGGACCGAGGAGTCGGGATTGGCATTGTCCAGACGGATGGTCAGCTTTTCAACCTGGGAGCCCATGCCAATCTCCTCCATGCTGTACTGTACGTCAATTTTGACGTATTCCGACAGCTGGTCGATCAGCAGGTTCCGCTCATCCCGCATCTCCAGGGCGTCGTCGCCGTAGATGTCGGCCTGGCGGATATTCTCATTCAGGGTCCGGATGTTGGTGAGAATGGTGTTTACCTGGGTTACATTCTGCTCAAACTGTATGACCGTGTTGTTGTAATGCTCCTCCAATCCCCGGGAGTAGGAGCGCAGCATGGTCACCAGCTTGTCGCAGGCAGAGCGTACCTGAATATCATAGGCGTCGTGGCCGGTCTCGTCGGTGAGGTTGTTCAGCGCCTTATAGATCTCCCGGAACTGGGCCGCTACGATGCCGAATTCCTTGCCCTCGGTGATCTCGCCGCCCTTGCCCACTTCGTCCAGAATCTGCTGGATTCCCTGCAGGCCATTGAGTACAGCGTCCATGGCGCCTACGTCGGCGCTCTTGGAACGGTACTGGATGTCCAAATAGGGATCCCGCAGCTGAGAGAGGCCGTAGCAGAGAACGCCCTGCCCAACCTTTACGTCGGTAGTGGCGTAATAGCGATCCGCCCCGGCATTGTAGAGGCTCTTCTGATCCAGCCGCTGCCGGGTGTAGCCTTTGGTGTTGACATTGGAAATGTTATTGCCCGTAACGGTCAGGCCGGTCTGGGCGGCATAAACCGCCAGGCGGGCCTGTGTAAAGGAACCAAATGTACCGATACTCATAGTTTAGAAACCTCCATGCGCCCCACGGCGCTCCGATCAAGATATGCCCCCCGGAAGCCGGAGGCTTTGCCCACCCTTCATGGCCGGCGGGCGGATAATGCCGGCGCACCGCCCTGCGCTGCCGGGCGCGCCTTTATGTGCAGAGCCTGGCTGTATGTCAGGCGCGGAAATCCGTTTTCATGCTGGGAGGGGTGTCGGGCGGCGGAGGCGGAACATAGCCGGGTCCCTCCTGGGGTTCGGGCACGCCGCCCATATTGGCGATAATGCTGTCAATTTCGCGGAGGTGCCGCTCCAGAACGGCGCGGGCTGCATCTGCCTGGGCACGGTAGTCCCGATACTGATTTTGCAGTGCGTCAATGGATGCTTTCACTTCGTCCTGCAGGGCCGGGGGAAAGTAATCCGGCAGACGGGAGAGAGGGGCGCCGCTGCAGCCCAGCCGGTCCAGCAGCTTTGTCCGGCTCTGTTCCATACCCCGGAAGGACAGGGTCATAGCCTGTTCCTGTTTCATAACCTCGTCAAGCGCTGTCAGATCGTCCGCATTGGCGGCGGCCATTTTTTGCCGGGCCAGAGCGGAGAGCTGTTCCAGGCTCTCCCGCAGGGAGCGCAGCAGCGACAGGCAATCTTGGAATACGTCTGCCATAGGTCAGGCCTCCGCTAAAAAGAGCATCCGGCCGGCGATGGCCATGGGGTCGGGTTTGTACTCGCCGGAGGCCACCGATTGGCGCAGGGCCTGGATATCTCCGGTAGTGGTGGCGGTCCGGACCTCCTGGGACAGACGGCTGACCATCTGCATCTGAAAGGCGCTCTTTCCCTCCGGCAGGTGGGAAAATGTAGCGGAATCATAGTTGGGCCCTGCCGCGGACTGGGCGGAGGCCCCGCGGCGGTGGGTGGGATAGAAGGTCTTGGAACGGATCACAGAGGAGATTGGGCCGGGACGACTGGAAGAAGTCAGCACAATATCTCACATCCTTTTCTATAAAGTCAAATTAATTTTCATTAGTATATATCGGCAAGTATGCCGAAAAGTTAAGGATACAAGGGAAAGAACTTTTCAACTGCGCATCGTTTTTGGCGAAAAACGGCGGGACCTGAAACGGTCCCGCCGCATGGTGTGCAAAATTCCCGGACTTCCGCCGAAAAAAGGGCTTTAGAGGGTCTTCAGGTGCCGCAGCAGCACGTTTGCCACATTCTCGCAGGAGGCCTGGATGCAGACGCCGCCGATGTCGTAGGCCACCTTGGGCATCCCGTAGACCACGCAGGATTCCTGATCCTGGCCGATGGTGTAGGCGCCCTTGCGCCGCATGGCCAGCAGGCCTGCCGCGCCGTCCTGCCCCATGCCGGTCATGATAATGCCCACCATTTTGCAGCGGACGACTTCCGACATGGACTGGAACAGCGCGTCCACCGAGGGGCGGTGGCCGCTGACCTTCTCCCCGGGAGTGCAGGAGAGCGTGTATTTGTCCCCAATGCGGACGATCCGGGCCTGCAAATCAGCGGGAGCGATCAAGGCCAGCCCCCGGCGGAGCTCGTCGCCGTTTTTTGCCTCCCGCACCTCCATCTGGCAGAGGTTGTTCAGGCGGGCGGCATACATCTGGGTAAAGCCCTTGGGCATGTGCTGCACAATGACCATGGGCGGGATGTCGGCCGGAAGGCGCTTCATAACCTCCAGCGTGGCCTCCGTCCCCCCGGTGGAGGCCCCCAGGCCAACCACTACGTTATTCAGGGCGGGACTGCCCCCCAGAGGGCCGGCGGGGGCGGCAGGCACAGCAGAGCCGGCACCGGCGCCCGCTGCCGGCGCCGGTGTGACGCGCACCCTGGACATGGAGGCCACCAGTACCTTTTGGGCCAGGGCCGTGATAAAGGCGGCCTGGGTATCGTCGCTGGTGGGTTTACGGACGAAATCCACCGCTCCGGCGGCCAGGGCATCGAATACTTTCAGGTTTAACGAGGAAACGAGAATAACGGGTATGGGGTGGGCAGGCAGGTACTCCTTCAGAAATTCAATGCCGTTCTGCCCGGGCATCTCCACATCCATGGTGACCACGTCAGGGTTCAGGGCGGGGATTTTCCGCTTCGCATCCAGGGTGTTGATGGCGAAACCCACCACTTCAATCCTGGGATGGGCCGACAGGCCCTTGGTAATCATGCTGCGCGCCAGAAGCGAATCGTCCACCACTACGACGCGGATTTTTTTGCCTGGTACCATTTTTATGGGATACCTCCTTCACAAGCTGCGGCAGCTACTTCTGAAATACCGCCGTGGCAAGCCTGCGGTAAGGCGCACCGGCGCCGAGATTTTCCGAGCAGCTGATCATAAAATAACCGCCGGGAACCGTGGCATCATAAAAACGGCGGACCAGAGCGTCCTTGGTGGGCTGGTCAAAGTAGATCATGACATTCCGGCAGAAGATCATGTCAAATTTCCGACGGAACTGGATGGGCCCCATCAGATTAAAGGTGCGGAAATCCACGTTGTTCCGCACTGCCGGAGCCACCGTATGGGTGCCGTCCTTATTGGGGGTGAAGTATTTCCGTTTCCACTCGGAGGGAATGGTGTCCGGCAGGTTGTAAACGCCCTTCCGGGCAGCAGTCAGGGCCTGGGCGGAGATGTCCGTGGCCAGTACACGGGTATCCCACTGGCTGGCCTGGCTGCCCAGGTAGTCGAACAGGAACATGGAGATATTATAGGGCTCCTCCCCGCTGGAGCAGCCGGCGCTCCATATGGCGAGGCACTTGTCACGCTGGTGGCGCTGGACCAGGTCCGGGATGATCCTCTCACGGAAGAAGTCCAGCGGCTCCTTCTCCCGCATGAAAAACGTATAGTTGGTGGTGAGCTTGTTGATAATCAGGGTGATTTCGTCATCCTCTTTTTTGTCCAGCACGTGGTTGACAAACTCCCCAAAGCTCTTGTAGCCCAGTTTCCGGATGGCCGGAGACAGCCGCCCGGTGATGAGCTGCTTTTTTTGAGAGAGGTCGATGCCGTAGGAGGACTGAATGAAATTCACCATCCGCCGGAAGTCGGCATCCGAAATCGACATAGGGGAAAAGGCGCCTGCCCCCGATGCGCCTGCGGCTTCTTTATTCATGGGGGATCAGCTGGTCGCAGTCCAGTACCAGCATGGTTCCGGAACCGTCAGGCAGGGTGCACATCCCGGAGACCAGCTTCTGGGCGCTCTGGGAGGGGATAGGGGTGATGCTCCCGTTGGGGATGTCGATCATAGACTCTACGGAGTCCACCTGGATACCCAGCTGGGTGTCGTTGTAGTCCAGGACAATCAGCAGGTTTTCATCCTCCTTCATGGGCTTGCCCAGCCGCAGGCGGATGTCCATAATGGGGATAATCTGTCCGCGCATATTGAAGATGCCACGGATATAGTCCGGCATCATGGGCAGATAGGTGGCCGTGTGGGTGTTGAGAATCTCCACAACACACTCGGCGTCCAGGCCGATTTTCAGATCGTCGATGATAAAGATGAGATACTTCCGGCTCTCCACAACTTCGTCCAAAACGGGGGCGTCCGAAATCTCATCCGTCCTTTGGAACAGAACGTTCTCGCTTGCTGCGCTCATTGCCTTCCCTCCTTCGGCGCCTTACGCGCCCCGGGCCGCCGCAAAGAGGCCGCCCGCGTCCAGAATGATGCTGATATTGCCGTCGCCCAGGATGCTGCACCCGGTGATGCCGTAGTTCTTGATGTCAAAGCTGTTGACATAGGCGGGAAGCGGCTTGACGACGATCTGCTGCTCGCCCAGGAGTTCATCCACAAACAGGCAGTAGGAGCAGTCGCCGGACTCCAGGCACATCAGGATACCGTCGCCAATCTCCTCGGCGCCGCTGGGGAGGTTGTAGAAATCCCTGGCCCGGATCACGGGGAAGTAGTCCTCCATAATCTTGACCATCTCGCCGTTGACGGAGTCGTGAAGAATATCCTTGGAAGTTACCTTTAGCGTGGTGCGGATGTTGTTGATGGGAATGGTGAAGATGGAGTCGCCCACGGAGACCTCCATGCCGTCCATAATGGCCATGGTCAGGGGGATGCGCATGGTGGTGATCATGCCCTTGCCCTGCTCGCTGGTGATGGTGACGGTGCCGCCCAGACTCTCCACACCGCTCTTCACCACATCCATGCCAACGCCGCGGCCGGAGAACTCCGTCACCTGCTGGTTGGTGGAAAAGCCGGGGGCCATCAGGAAGTTCAGAATCTCCTTGTGGCTGTACTCCACATCGGGGGAGGCAATGCCGTTGTTGATGGCCTTTTTCAGCACGGCCTCGTCGTTGACGCCGGCGCCGTCGTCTTTGATCTGGATGATGACCTCGCTGCCGGTGTCCTCGGCGGAGAGGACGATTTCGCCCACCGGATCTTTCCCGGCGGCAATGCGGTCCTCCGGGTTCGCCTCAATGCCGTGGTCCATGGAGTTGCGGACCATGTGCATGATGGGGTCGCCGATGGAGTCCACAATGGTCTTATCCACCTCGGTGTTCTCGCCGATGAGGGTGAGCTTGACCTGCTTATTGAGTTTCTTGCTCATGTCCCGCACGATGCGGTTCATCTTCTGGAAGGTGTTGGACACGGGAATCATCCGCAGGGACATGGACACGTCCTGGAGCTCGTCGGTGAGCTTGCGGAGCTGCCGGGCGGACTTGGAGAAGGCGTCCAGATGGAGCCCCTTCAGATCCGGGGAGGCAGTGACCATGGCCTCGGTGATGACGATCTCGCCCACAATGGCGGAGAGCTGATCCAGCTTGCCGAGCCCCACGCTGATGAGGCTCTCCTTCTGGTGCTGCGGGCTGTTGGCCGCGGGCGCGGCAGAAGGGGGTGCCGGCTTTGCAGGCGCGGCGCTCTTGGGCGCAGAGGAGGCGGCGGGATGGGCATCGGCATTCGCCCCGGTCTCCCGGGGCGGGGCAGGGACGTAGTCGTGGGGCTGGTAGGAGTGCACGGAGCCGGCCTCCCGGATCACGGGGATGGACCGCTCCCGGTCCTCCGCGCTCTTGAACATCAGCAAAAAGCCCTCGTCAATGATCTGCTCGGCCGTGGAGGCGTCGCTCTCCACCCCCGCGGGCTCGTAGAGGAAGTCCGCCTCGGAGCAGAAGCCCTGGATAGAGGTGACAAGCATATAGGCGCGCAGGTTTTCCATGCCGCAGCCGTCGTCAAAAACAACCCGCAGCTCATAGGGGAAATCGGGGTTGCCGGCGCCTGCGGAGGCGGGGGTGGAAGCCGGGGCCGGCGCACCGGACGCAGCAGGGGCGGAAGCGGCTTCCGGCGCCGGAGCGGGGGCCTCCGCCGCCGGTTCCTCGCCCTTAATTTTAGCGATCAGGCTATTAATATTTGCAAGGAAGCTGTCGACATCTTTATTAAGGGGCTGTTCTGCCTCCACCTTCTCCATCTCCTCCCGGAAATAGTCGATGGAGTGCAGCATCAGATCAAAGAGCATGGGGCGGTTGGCCTCTGAGACGACCTCCATCGTGTTTTCCCGGATGATAAAGAACATATCCTCGATCCGGTGGGAGACTGCCGCCAGGGTATCGAATTCCATCATGGCGGAGGAGCCCTTGATGGTATGCATGATCCGGAAAATTTCATTCACGTTGTCCTGGGAGAATGTGTTTTCCTTTTCCGCATCCAGAACGATATTCTCCAGCTGCTCCAATAGGGAGTTGGTCTCGTAAATATACATGTCCAGAATGTCATTGCTGCTCACGGGAACACCACCTCATTTGTCTTTTTCAGATTTATCGGCCTATTGCCACGAAAAAATAAGTAGTCTTTACAAGATTTTTCTGCTATCATATACTCCAGTATAAGTCTTTTTCTGCGAGGTGTCAAGAATGCCTGATCTTTTAGGTGCAACCAACCCGGTACCGGGGTATGACAAAGCGGTTACAAACCGAAACCTCCCGGTCTCACCGGATAATACGCCGGTGCAGAACGTCCCGGATCCCAGCCGTGTCACCCGGACGGACCAGAGGACCGAACAGCAGGATCACGACCTCCAGGGGGACGGCCAGGTCCGGTATGACTCCAACTATCAGACGTTCCTCCAGCGCCTGCGGGATACCCCGGGCATGGCGGAGAGCCTGTCCCGCCTTTTCTCCGGGCGGGAGGGCACCGTGGTTCTCTCCGGCATGAGCGAGGGGATTGCCCAGGAGATGTCTCAGATATTGCAGATGCTCCGGATGGACAAAGACCAGCTGCTGGACTTTTTAACCGGGCAGTTCCGGGCGGGCACCCGCTTCGGCGGGGCGCTGTTCGCCCTGCTGCGCAACGCCTACGCCAGGGCTTCCTCCGACGGCGTCCGGACCGATATCCTGCAATTCCTGCGGAACTATGCGGACTTTGGCTCCACCGCTCACATTGAGGGGAATATCCTGCGGAATCTGGCGGATATGGCAGACACTGTTCCCGCAAGCTGGGCGGAAAAGCTGCGGGAGATGATGGCCCAGCTGGAAAACGGCATGGCGGCGGGGGACCGGAGGGGAAATCTGGAGCTGCTCCAGCGGGGGATTTTCCCCTACATGGCCGGCTATGTGGAGCGGACCCACGACCTGGGGCTGCCCCGTACGCTTTTGACCATGCTGGCGCTGAATGTGGCCCGGTATGAAAACGGCTCCGAGGAAAAATTGCTGGAGGCCTTCCATCAGCTCAGCGGATATGGTACACTGAAGGGGCAGCTGGGGAATATCGACGACGAGTCCCTCCTGCGCCTGCTGCGAAACAACCAGGCGGGCCAGAGCGGGACGGCCGTCCAGTTTTCGGACCACATTGCGGCGGCGGCGGCCCGGGCCCTGCGGGGCGAGGGCGGCGCCGAGGTGCAGCAGGCCTTTCAGAACCTGGTGGGGGCCATGCTGGTGAACGAGAGCGTCTATATGCCGGTGAACCACTACCTGATCCCCCTGGAGTGGGACGGGAGGATGCTGTTCTCCGAGCTGTGGGTGGACCCGGACGCCGAGGAGGGCCAGGGGCGGAGCGGCGGAAGGGGGAACACCATGAAGTTCCTCTTTAAAATGGACGTACAGTCCCTGGGGCTGTTCGACATTGTGCTGACCGTCCAGGGCGACGAGGCGGATATCCAGATCGCCTGCCCGGATAAGGTGGTTCCCTTTTCCAGGCAGATAGAGACCTCCGTGTCCCGGATTCTGGCACGGAACGACCTGAGGCCCTCCCGCGTCGCCGTGCGGAGGCTGGAGCGCCCGGTTACACTGACCGAGGTGTTCCCCAAAATTTTTGAAGGGAAGAACAGCGTGAATGTCAAGGTCTGACGGAACAAGGGGCGCCGCCAAAAAGGCCGTGGCGCTGCAATACGGGCCGGACGATGCCGCGCCGGTGATCGTGGCCTCCGGCATGGGATACCTGGCGGAGAAGATCGTGGAGACGGCGGCGGACAACGGTGTGCCCATCTACGAGGACAACTCTCTGTCCACCATCCTGACGCAGCTGCAGCTGGGCCAGGAGATTCCGCCCAGTTTGTACCAGGCGATTGTGGAGATCTATGTGTATTTCCTCCGTTTTGACCCCACGGGGAGAACGGCGGAGACGACCGGGGAAGATGAGGGCGGCTCCGGGCCGCAGGGAGAGGAGACGACATGAGCGACAGGCAGGAAGAACGGCTGTATCTGCTGCTGGACAGCGTAAACACCCCGCTGGCCAAAGGGAAGCTGGAGGGGCCGGCCAACGGTTCCATCCTCCAGCTGCTGGTGCTGGACAACGACGTGGAGCAGGTGGCGTGCCACGAGGTCATTGTGCTCATGGGAGTGGGCAGCAACGAACCGCCGCTGCAGTGCCGGATCCTCCGGCAGCGGGGGGACAGGGTCGCGCTGGAGAAGATAGCCACCCTGGACCCGGAAGTCCGGCGGAATCTGCGGGTGCCCATCAAATTCGATACGTTTATCTACCCTCTCACGGGGCGGTGGCGGGGCCGCAGGGCGGTTCAGTCCATCGACCTCAGCTGCGGCGGCGTGGCGTTTTACGGGGACGAGGGGCTGGAGATCGGGGAGCGGATGGAGATTGTGATCCCCGTGACGGAGAGTCCGGTTATCCTGCGCAGCGAGATACTGCGGCGGCAGGAGCTGCGAAACGGCAAGCTGCTCTACGCCACAAAGTTTGTGGATATGTGTGAGGACGAGGAAGTAACGGTGCGGGAGGCGGTATTCAGCATCCAGCTGCAGAGCCGGCCCGATCCCGCTGCGGGCAAGGACAACAGGGAGGAACAGCGATGAACACGAAGATGCGAGGATGGAAGGGCGTGCGGGCCGGCCTGGGCAGACGGGTTTTATCCCTGGCGCTGGCCGCCCTGATGCTGTGGGGGCTCCTCCCGGAGCTGACGCCGAAGGCGGCGGCCGCCGAGTGGATGGAGTCCTATCTTGAGACCCTGGTGGACTGGGGCATCATGCGGGGCAATGGGGCCGGCGACCTGAATCCGGACCGGGTGCTCACCCGGGCGGAGTTTGTCACCCTGGTCAACCGGGCCTTCGGCTATACGGAGCGGGGGACCACCCCCTTCCGGGATGTGCCGGAAAACGCGTGGTATGCCGACGACATCAACATCGCCTACCAGGCGGGATATTTTTCAGGCACCTCGGAGACCACCGCCAACCCAACGGGGCGGGTGACTCGGGAACAGGCCGCCGTGATGCTGGGGCGGAACCTGCGGATGCAGGGGACCTCCGGCGCGTACAGCGACTTTGCAGACGTCTATCAGATGGGAAACTGGAGCCGCGGCATGATTCAGGAGTGCGCCGAGATGGGCATCATCCAGGGCTATGCCGACGGCACCTTCCGCCCCAGAAACTACATCACCCGGGGCCAGATGGCCTGCTTTTTGGTGCGGGCCCTGGGTACACTGGTCAGCAAGCCCGGTGAGCAGATCGCCGGCGGGGTATACGGCAATCTGACGGTCAACAGCCCCAACGTCAAGCTGAAGGACACCGTTGTTACAGGGAATCTGTATCTCACCGGCGGCGTGGGCCTTGGCAGCGTGGAGCTGGAAAACGTCACCGTGATGGGCAAGATTGTGGTCTGCGGCGCCGGCGAAGCCGAGCGGGGCCAGAGCAGCATCATCCTGCGCAACGTGACGGCGGACACGCTGGAGATCGACAGCCTGGGCGACCACTTTATGACGGTGCGGACCGAGGGCCTGACCAATATTGCCAACACCACCGTCCGCACCTCCGCCTATCTGGAGGATGTGACTGAGGACGACCAGGGCCTGCGGGTTATCACCCTGGACGGCGCTGACGGCGCAAGGCTGCAGCTGGCGGGCAATATCAAGGAAGTTGTCAACATCACGCCCAACTCCGACCTCCAGGTGGTTCAGGGCGTCACGGATAAGCTCACGGTGGACGAGCGGGCCGCCGGCTCCGCCCTGAGCATTGCCAACGACACCACCGTCCGCATCCTGAATCTGGATACGGGCACGGCGGTTACGGGCAACGGCGACGTGAGCCATATGAACGTCAACGCCGCCGGCTCCACCGCCACCATGCTGCCGGACACTATCTTTGTCCGGCCCGGCATCACCTCCAACATCCACAACCAGGTGATGGACAACATCGCGGCGGAGGAGTCCTCCGACGAGCCCCGCCTGCTGGCCGGCTATCCCCTGGTGCGGAACCTGGCCTCCACCTCGGCAGACGGCGTGTTCAGCACAAATAAGAGGGGTACGCTGTACTGGGCCGTGTCCACGCTGCTGGACGGTTCCGTGGGCGAGGACGAACTGCGCAATCCCTCGGCCTATCCGGGCAAGGTCCTGCGCAGCGGCACCATCAATGTCACCGCCTCCAAGACGGAGATGACTGCCCGGATTACGGGCCTCAGCCGGGAGGGGTCGTACTACATCTCCGCTATGCTGGTGGATGAGCGCGGCCACACGAGCCCTGTGAAGGTGTTTGCCTTTACTACGACGGACGACAGCACACCGGCATTTGTCACGGGCTATCCCCAGGCGGTGCTGTATGTCAGCCCTGAGGATGAGCAGGTTATTCAGGCCCGGGTCATGGCCAACAAGACCTGCCGGCTGTACTACGCCCTGCTGCCCCAGAGCGCCACTGCACCCTCGGCAGCGGATATGCGCTCCGGCGCCATCCCCGGCAATCTGGGCTACGGCACTATGGAAGTCCGGAAGAATACGGCCTATACCATCCCCAAGGTCAACTCCGCCTATCTCCAGGAGAAGACCACCTATGCCCTGTACCTGTGGCTTAACGACTCGGACAACGGCAAGAGCTCCTCGGTGCAGCGACTGCTGGTGACAACCAAGGACATGACGCCTCCGGTGATTCAGCGGCTGGAGGCCACCGGCGTGACGGGCACCTCCATCACCATGACCTACTCCCTCAGCGAGCCCGGCACACTGTACTGGGCCATTGTGAAAAAGGGTACGCCCTTCTACTCCAAGGACATTGAGGAGGTGGGAACGCCTCCCAGCCAGGCCAACAACGAGCTGGCCAAGATGCAGATTAAACGGGGCCTGGGCGTGAAGCGGGGCAGCAGCAATGCCGCCCGGGAGGACACGGATGTAAACTTTACCATTACGGGCCTTGAGCCCCAGACATCCTATGACCTCTACTACGTGGCGGAGGATCGGGACGGCAATTTCAATATCTACACCACCACTCTCACGCCGCCTATGCAGGTGAATACCCTGGATGAGCAGGGTCCCACCGTGGCCCAGGAGTTCACCCACGACGGCAGCGACGGCAACGTGCAGCATCCGACACCTTACACGGATACCTCCATCCGCCTGGTGTTCTCCGAGGAGGTGCAGGGCATCGACTCCACCAGTCAGCAGGAGCCCAGCAACTTCCTGAGCCTGTATAACTCCCAGGAGAAAGGCCTTCTGGCGGCGGCCCTCGCAAAGCACATCCGGCTGTACTACAAGCCGGCGCTGGACCAGCCCATCCTGCTGACGGAGGAGCCCACGGCCTACGGCTGGATTAACTACGCCAAGGCCAGGGTGGAGCCCGACGCCTCCGGCTCCGGCGAGCTGATTATCACCTTCCCCCAGGAGGAGCAGGGCCTGGGCCTGGCCAGCGGCGCCACGTATTACTTTGAGCTGGAGGGCATTTACGACACGGCAAACCCCCAGCCCAACCAGCTGCAGAACACCACCCGGGGCATTTTGAAGCTGCCGGAGTTCACCACGCTCTTCGCCACGGTGAACCTGGCCCTCAGCGCCCAGCGGACCATTCAGGTGGACGGCACGAATATCACCGTGAACCGGAGCTTTACCGCCACTCCCTCCGGCACGGACACGGTGTCGGAGGAGACCTACTGGGATATGCTGTTCTGGACCAATACCACCATGAACTACACCCTCTACTCCCGTACGCGCGAGAAGGATGCAAGCGGCAGCTGGAATGACTGGGGCGCATGGGAGGAGGCTGGCGACAGGAGCACCATCGCCGCGAACGTGGCGGGCTCTCCGGACGGCAGGGTCTACGCCAGCCTGAGCGGATTTGTAAAATGTGCGAACTCCGATTCGCGGCAGATCCCCCACCTGAATACGCTGGATTACCAGACGGAGTTCGCCATCAAGATCAACAACACCGAGTCCGACCCCAACGAGAGCCAGGATGTGATTATGGAGATCATGGTGGTGGCGGGCGACCTCAACTCCGTGGAGGCAGTGGCGGAGCAGGGGGGTAACGGCTGGAAGACCGCCCTGGACCGGGCCCTGGCCGACGGCGCGGTGCAGATCAACGCCCCCAACCCCTTTAACATCACGATTCCCATGCCCGGCAGGGCCCCGGAGCTGGTGCGCCCCTTCCCGGAGATGATGATAGGCGACATCGGCGCCACCATTCGGGTGACCATCGACCGCCCCGGTACCGTCTACTATCTGGCGGTTCCCGTGACACCGGGGGATCCGGATAATGATGTTGAGGATGTCACGGTGGGGGGGATTGCGACCAAGAGACTCACCGGAACGAATTACAGCTGCGATATCAGCCCGATGACGGGACCTGTCGGCAGCCTTACAGCGGTGGATTTTGCCGACATTCCCCTCAACGGGAGCGACGGCACGAAAAAAGAGGTGGACTCTCCCTCCGTGGGACAGGTCAGCCGGGGCGTCAACGGCTTGGTGTACGGCAGCTCTGCCGACGGCAACCGGGGAATGATGGACGCCAACGTGGCCCGTCCCCTCAACCTGACGGGCCTGACGCCGGAGACCTTCTACGTCCTCTATCTGGTGACCCAGGACTCCACCGGCGTGTTCTCGGAGAAGGCGGTTTGCTATCAGTTCTACACCCAGACGGCAGAGCTCCCCATCATCCGTGTCACCCGGAACGGCAACCTCAGCGCCCGGATTGAGGTCAACAAGAGCGCGCTGCTGCACTATGCGCTGGTACCCACCAACTCCCTGACAGAGAGCGGAAGCCTGTTTAAGGCGAATTTCACCGCCGGGGATAACGCGATTGACAGCTATCCCGGCATCAGCGGAGTGACAAGCGTGCTGGACGCGATGAGAACGGACTATCAGGGCAAGGGCTCCGTATTTGACAACTTTGCCACATCGGAGACGAAGCTCGCGTACGGCACGCTGATCCGGGGCCTTGAGAACCAGGGCAGTGTTCCGCCGATCCCGCTCTCCCCGTCTGACGGCGATACGTTTATCCACGACGGAAGCTCCACCTGGACCGGGAAAAACATCACCATGCCTGACAAGGAAATGGTTGGAACAAACTATTACACGCTGCTGGTGGTCGGGCACTCCCTGAACTCCGACGAGAGCAACGATGCGTTCCGGGCCTCCCAGCCCTATTTCAACCAGGATACGGCGCCGCTGACGGTAAAGGCGGACGCATTCCAATCCTCCAAGCCGACAGACGTCTTTTTTGATGGGACATTGCGCGTTGATTTCAGCGCAGAGCTGCATTACCGGGTGCGAAATTCGTCCTCGGGCATCGACAACATATACCCGCTGGATGACTGTGACCGTGCAGACGGCAGGCATACAGCAGGGGCAAATACTGTCAGCGACGGGTTCAAAAACATCGGTTCTATTATGAATATCCAGGCTGTCACAGGCGGCAGCGGCGTGGGCACAGGTACGATCACGCTGCGGAAACAGAACTATCACGGGCACAATGTGGGAAGCATTTTGTGGTTTGACGTAAAAAATGCCGGAGTAAACAGCGTGATTTCCTTTGAACCAAATCTGTGCGGACCCAATGGGACCGTGCGTGAGAACCAGTCCCTGCTCCTGACGCTGAAGCGCAGACTTACAGTCCCGGCGACCCCGACAATTCCGCCGACAGCGGATACCCCGGGCCAGGTGGGGACCCCGGCAGAATACGAGTGGTACCTTGAGGTGACTCCCGCCGCGTGGCAGGGCTGACAGATCGATTCCCTTACGGAGGGCGGGCGGTTCCGCCCGCCCTCCGGCTTTTGAAGGAAAAAGGAGTGTGGCAAACCATGAAATCTGCTATTTTACGCCGGGCCGGCGCCCTGGTTCTGGCCCTGGCGCTGGTCCTCTCCCTGGCCCCGGCTGCTCTGGCGGAGGACGCCTATACCATCAATCCCGGGGTTCACAGACTGGAGGTGGGCCAGACTGCGGAGCTGACCGCGCTGGTAAACGGCGGCCCCCTCCCCAGCGGGATTTCCGTATCCTGGGAGGGTACGGACGCCGTGTCCATCGAGGAGGACTATGGCAGCATTGCTGTCATTCGGGCGGACAGGGCCACTCCGGACGGCGAGCCGGCGGCGGTTAAGGCCGTTTTCAGCCGGGACGGGGAGACCGTGGGCGAGGCGGAGTGTGCCGTCACGGTGCGTCCGGCCGGGGTTACGGGTGTGACGCTGGATAAGGAGAGCCTGACCATTGCGGTGGGGAGCAGTGAACAGCTGAGAGCCGCCGTTCTGCCGGAGAGCGCCGAGAATAAGACAGTTGTGTGGAGAAGCAGCGATTCCTCGGTTGCGATTGTGACCAATGACGGCACGGTGATCGGCCGCAAAGCGGGCACCGCCGAGATTACGGTCACTACTGTGGAGGGCGGCCATACGAAGAGATGTACCGTGGAGGTCAAGGAGGCCGTATCCGTCACCAGTGTCCGGATTGAGCCGGTGGCCCCGGTAATCCAGACCATGCAGGGCAAGACGCTGTCCCTGGAGCGGGACGGGCAGAGAGAACGGCTGACGGCGACTGTGATGCCGGCAGAGGCCACCGACAAAACCGTCACCTGGTCCAGCAGCGACGAGAAGGTGGTTGCCGTCAGCCAGGACGGGCAGGTCAGCGCCGTCAGCCCGGGCACCGGCAGGGTGACAGTTACCTCCAATGCCAACACCAATGCCCTGGACAGCTGTGAGGTCACGGTCTCCGGCATCACGCTGTCGGAGAGCGCCGTGGAGCTGAAAGTGGGCCAGTCCAAGGACGTGGTGGCCACCGCCTATGGCCGGGCCAGCGGCAGGCTGGTCTGGACCAGCGACGACCCCACGGTGGCCTCCGGCGCCAATGATAAGATCGTGGGGCTCTCTATCGGCAAGACCACCGTCCGTGTGGCTGCCCCCGGCACCAATTATGAAAAGAGCATTGAAGTCACAGTGGCGGAGAACACCGTCCGCATTGACGCTGCCGTCAACGCCGGGGACGTGCTGTATTTTTCCGACCTCCTGAGCAGGCTGAACGGAGCGTCCCAGGAGGGGACCACCGGCAAGGCGGGGCTGAAATCCATCACCAACCTCTCCGTGTCCACCCGGGAGGGTATCATCCACTACGGCTATATCTCTCCGGACACCCCGAACCATGGCGTGGGAGGCAGTGAGACCTACTATGTCAGCCCCAATGCCGGCGGGGGCGAGCAGTCCATCTCCGATCTGAAATTTGTCCCGGCCAGCGGATTCAGCGGCACTGCCGTCATCAGCTACGTGGGCCGCAGCACCAAGGAGGAGATGTTCAACGGCACCATCTACGTGGATGTGAAGGACACCGGTGACGTGATGCTCAGTACGGCCAAGGACCGCCCCCTCACCCTGACGGCCAAGGAGTTCAAGGACATCTGCAAGCTCAAGACAGGGCGGAACGCCAGCTACATCACCTTTACTCAGCCCAGCGCCAACAGGGGGACGCTCTATTATAATTACACCCCCGGACAGTATTCGCAGAAGGTGGACGGAACCACAAAATATTATCTGGGCAGCCGCCCCTCCCTGGAGATGGTGACATTTGTCCCGGCGGAGGGGTATACCGGCACAGTCAGCGTGTCATACCGCTGTACGGACACTACCGGCGGCGGCTACTCGGGCACCATGACCATCAACGTCTACGCCGCCGACGGCGGCAGCGGCAGCGGCGGCGTGGAGTACACCACCGGCGTGGGCCAGCGGGTGACGCTGAACGCCTCGGATTTTAACGCCGCGTGTCTGGATATCAACGGACAGAGCCTGAGCCACATCTTCTTTGACAACCTCCCCCCTGCGTCGGAGGGTATTTTGTACTATAATTATACCAGCAGCTCCAGCAGCAGGGTGGATACCGGCACTGATTACCGCCGCAGCAGCGGCAGCCGGATTTCCAATATCACCTTTGTCCCCGCCGGCGGGTTCAGCGGTACCGTGACCGTGCCCTATACCGGGTATGACACATCCGGGCAGTCCTACAAGGACAATCTGGTAATCCGCGTGTCGGATGAGGCGGGGACGGTGTACTACACCACCGACGTGGGCGAGGCGGTGACATTCCGGTCGGAGGATTTTAATGAGGCCTGCCAGCGGGCCAGCGGCAACACCCTGAACTACGTCACCTTCACGCCGCCTTCCACCAGCACGGGGACGCTGTACCGCAATTACCGGAACAGCAGCAATACCGGCACCCGGGTCTCCTCCTCCCAGCGGTACTCCCGGGGCGGCAGCCCCAGTATATCCGATGTGACCTTTGTCCCCAACAGGAGATATGAGGGCACGGCCTCCATCTCCTTCGACGGATATGACTCCAGAGGAAACTTTTTCGAGGGCACCGTCAGCATCGCCGTGGGTGAGGGTACCGGCCGGGTGGTCAGCTATTCCGTTTCCAGCGGCGGCGAGGTGCGCTTTAACAGCGCCGATTTCAATGCGGCCTGCCGGTCTGCCACGGGGGATGATCTGAGCTATCTGAGCTTTGAGCCGCCTGCCAGCCGGTACGGTACGCTGTATTACCAGTACAGCAGCTCCCGGGGCACCGGCACCTCAGTCAGCAGCTCCTCCTCCTATTACCGCACGGGCGGAAGCAGGCAGCTGGACAGCGTGTCCTTTGTGGCCGCCAATATCAACGGCACGGCCTCCTTCCGCTATACTGCCAGGAGCACCGGCGGGGACCGGTTTACCGGCACGGTGGAGATCACCATCGGCAGCACCTCCGGGAGCAGCGGCGTTTCCAGCGGTACCCGTTATATCGGCAGCTCCACCCCAGTCGCCCTGCGGCAGGCGGACTTCCAGTCTGCCTGTCAGTCGGCGGTGGGGGGAACACTGGCCTATATCCGGTTTACCGGACTGCCCGGAGAGAGCACGGGTCGTCTGTACATGAACTACACCTCTCCCAGCCGGCCCGGGGCCCCTGCCACCACCACCGCCAACTACACCGCAGACGGCGGCCTCTCCATCGGACAGCTGTCCTTTGTACCGAAAGCGGGATACCAGGGACAGGTGTCGATTCCCTATGTCGGATACAGCACCCAGGGGGCGGCCTTCAGCGGCAATGTGACCATTGACCTCTATACCAATTACTGTGCCACGCCTTTCTACGATGTGGACAGCGGCTGGGACTGGGCGAAGCCCTCTGTGGAATTCCTGCGCTATGCCGGCATTTCCAACGGGTACAGCGACAGCACATTCCGTCCCACCCGGCCCATCAGCCGGGGGGAGTTTACACTGATGGTGTGCCGCGCCTTCGGCTTTGACACCGGCGTCAGTATCTCCAGCTTTCCCGACGTACCGGCCAACAGCCCCTACGCCGGGGCGGTGGCCACCGCGAAGAGCATGGGCATTGTAGAGGGCAGCGGCGGACGGTTTATGCCCACCAGCCCCATTACCCGCCAGAGTGCCATGACCATGATCTGCCGGGCCATGCGCTCTGCGGGGAAGAAGGTGCCCAGCACCGGCTCCTCCGCGCTCTATGCCTATGGGGATCAGGCGCAGATATCCCCCTATGCCAGGGATTCCGTGGCAGCGCTGGTTCAGCTGGGCGTTGTGCAGGGGAGCAGCGATATGCGGATCAATCCCCGCAGATCCATCAGCCGGGCGGAGATGGCGGTGATCCTGCACCGCGTACTGACGCTTTGAGGACAGGGGGGAGAACTACCGATGAGATTTTTCAGGGGGCTTCTGCGGGCGGCGCCGGAAAAACAGGAGGAGGCGCCGACGGAGGATTACGTGGATCCCCAAAAGGCACCGGAGCTCTACTCCGGCATGCAGGTGGAGGTTTTAACCATGGAGAACCACCTCCTGTTTGTGGGCAGGCTGGAGCTTTTGGGCGGCGGCGTCATCGAGCTGCGGCGGGAGACGGGCGACGCACTGCCCCAGGCGCTCTACAACAGCAGGGTCAAGCTGCGGGGATTTCAGAGGAACTCCCAGGCATTTTCCCTGAACGGAACGGTGGGCAAGAGCACCCGGGAGTTTTGGCAGATTGAGAAGCTGGAGATTCTCCAGAGCCAGGACAACCGCAGCTTTTTCCGCCAGAATACCGACCTGGATGCCCGGGTGATGCCCAGCGGCCATTATCGGGGACCTAGCCGGGAGATGGCGGACTGTAAGGTGCTGGACGTCAGTGCCGGCGGTGCGCGGATCCTCACGAAGAATGTGTACCGGGAGGGGGATTTCTTCCATCTGGAGGTGGAGATTCTCCCCAATGAGGAGCCGTTTTCCTTTACCTGCCAGGTTCTTCGGGTCATGCCGAAAAAAGGGCTTAAGTATGAATACGGCTGCAAATTTGAGGCGTTGAGCGAAAAGGAGCGGCAGCGGCTGCTGCGGGCGATTTTTACCATTCAGCGCAAGATGCTCCAATCCCAACGGGATTGAGCCGGAGCCATGGAGCGCAGAAAGTGCAGAAATTGCCGGGAGGCGGATGACAATCCGCCTCCCGGCAGTCTGTCAAAAAAGAAGGGAGACCTCCGCAACGGGAAGGAGGGGTGTGTGCGGGGAACCCAGGAAGGGTTCCCTGCGCGATTGAA
>ERZ808035.179-NODE-179-length-72275-cov-23.164077_pt1 | contig 72275 bp, 54 predicted proteins | sample MGYA00380189_ERZ808035 | MGnify/ENA primary metagenome ERZ808035 (study PRJEB31490, sample SAMN06133407) | mouse gut metagenome | isolation source: M5_1 | host: mice | place: China: Chengdu | collected 2015-05 ... | reverse complement strand
AAGAATACTTTTATCATTCTTTTGCCAACTAAACAGCAGGCTTTTTCGGGTGGATCCGTCCATAATTATAAGTTATCGGCAATTGGATGAAATTTGTCGACTTATTGCCAAGATGAAATTTAATATTTCATTTATTAGTACAAATATTTATGAAACTCAATTATGGATGCCATTAAAGCAAGCAAGCTCACTCCTATTGCTCGTATCATCACCGACTTCCTGCAGCACTGCCAATACGAGAAGAATTTGACTAGTAAGACAATATACGCTTACAGGTCGGATTTAAACATGTTTCTCCACTACCTTCATGCTTCTTACCCCTTGTCGTTATCACTCGAACAGGTTTCGAAGGAGATTATCAAGGAGTATATGCAACATCTATTCCGATACAAACCAAAAACAGTGAAGAGGAAACTGGCGTCATTGAAAGCCCTGTTTAACTACTATGACTATGAGCATGACAACTTCCTAAATCCGTTTCGAAAACTCCGGATCCGATTCAAAGAACCTCTCGTATTGCCGACTGTCATGACCTGCCATGAGATAAAAAACATCCTGAAATATCTTTATCAGGCGAGATCTTCCAATCCCCATCCCGATGCCTACTTATACAAAGCGCAGACACGGGATATTGCAGTCATAGAACTGCTTTTTGCTACAGGCATCCGTGTCTCTGAATTATGTGGACTGTCATGCCATGCTGTGGATCTACGACAAGCCACCGTTAGGATATTCGGCAAAGGGGGCAAAGAGCGCATCATACAGCTCTGTTCTCCAGATGTCATCAAAATACTGCGACAATATCAGCTGCTATTCCAACCTTGTGATTCTTTTTTTGTCAACAGATTAGGCTCACCCCTTTCCCCGGCATCAGTCAGAGCTCTTGTCAAAAGGTGCAGAACAGAGATTGGCATGAACAAAAAAATCACGCCCCACACGTTCCGTCATACCTTTGCCACGTTGCTGCTTGAAGAAGATGTAGACATTAAATATATCCAGAACTTATTAGGACACAGTAGTATAACCACTACCCAGATATACACACATGTGAATATGGCCAAACAAAGACAACTTCTCTCAACAAAGCATCCTCGCAGACTCATAGACCTTGAATGAATCCGTATCCTCAAAATATCTTCTCGTCAGATTTCGTCGTCTGGAGTTCACGAAAGGGTATCCGGAAGATACGCATCTCACAAAGGAATCGGTGCCTGATTTCCAATTTCCTGTTGCATAACTCACAATTTGTTGCTAACTTGCGATGGCAGACCGCTTCGCAGAAGCCCGGTCACGGGTTATGCGGGTGGGGCTGCACAGACATAATGGAAGCGTTTACTCGACGCTCTTTCTTGACAAACGGAAATCTGGTAAATTTTCAAATCGCTGTCAGGATTGTAGCAAACAGTAGATGCCTTGTGGATATGTATATCTGTCACGGTTGACAGCATGTGAATGCTGCCTTCTGTTTCATATCATATTCTGCGTGAGGCTTCTGCGTTTGCTCGTTCTGCCTCTCCCACTGCCGAGGGTAAGTTTTCAGTAAGAATAGACGGACTGCAACCCGACTGCTCCTACATCGCAGCTGCATTCATGGAGCTTGATGCCGAGACCGTCATTGGCAACGAACTTAGCTTCAAAACCCTCAAGCCGGAATATGTTGATTTGGGTCTCAGCGTTGACTGGGCAGTGGCAAATGTAGGGGCATCCTCACCCTCGGACTATGGAGTCATGCTGGCATGGGGTGAAATAGGGCCTAAAGCTGAATATACCTGGTACTCCTATTTCGACTCTCCCTATGACACAAACGGCAATTGGGTAGGATGCAACTCACAGACCACTTCAATCCAAAGTGACGAGAACCATGATGCCGTTACCGCCTGTTCGGACGGAGTAATGCGTATGCCCACTGACAAAGAGGTCAAAGAACTCCTCAACAAATGCGACTGGGTATGGGGCGAACTTGACGGCATCGCCGGATATTACGTCAAATCCCGCGTAAACGCAAATCAGATTTTTCTTCCCGCCGTCGGACTCGCCGAGGGTTCGCAGACTAAGAATCAAGGGACATATGGCAGCTACTGGACCGCTACCATCCGAGACACTCCCGACAAATCCACTGCTACCAACCTGTATTTTATACAGTCAATGCGTTCAACCCAGTATTCCAACCGATACATCGGACGTGCCCTGCGCGGAGTGCACCCCAAATAAGGCTGTAGCTGGTTTATCTTAATTCCCGTTATTTACGGATTCGATTGTCAGATTAGTAAAAGCCTCATTCCAGTCATGGAGTGAGGCTTTACAGTTTTTTCACCATGTCATCGGGTTAGATTGCCAGCATGACGGACCGTCGCTAAAACCGGTTATATGACACCTTGGCGGGATCCCACTTGTCTTTGGGTGCCACCTCTGCCTCCGGGTATCCGAACGAAAGAATATTTATGGGCTGCAGATTGGAGGGAAGATTGAGAATCGCTGACAGACGCTCCATACGCTCTTCTTCGGGATAGATGCCACACCATACTCCTCCTAAGCCTAACGCATGGGCGGCAAGCAGCATGTTTTCAGAAGCCGCGGATGCGTCCAGTGTCCAGAAGCCCCCTTTTTCACGGTCGCCGTCAAAGAGTTTGGTCATGTCTCCGCACACCACCACGGCAAAGGCACAGTCATGTACCATCTTGGTCCATTGAAAGGCATCGGTTATGGTGTCTTTGATGCCCTGGTCAGTGATTACCACGAAGTGCCATGCCTGCTGATTCGCTGCTGTGGGTGCCGCCATTCCGGCTTTGAGTACGACTGTGACGATGCTGTCGTTGACGGGCTCGTGTCTGTATTTGCGCACGCTGGCTCGTGTCATGATACATTCGAGTACCTCCTCGGCAGTGTTTTCTGCTGTTTCCGACTCATGGGAGGAAGCAATCATGAATCTTACCGACACGGCTACTATTGCTGTGCAAAGCAACACCAGAGTCCACCTGTTTTTCATACCTTCAATTTATGTGTTTTTGAGCAGTGTACCCGTAGGGCATACAAAACGGCAGAATGGACGATTGATAAACACTGACAGGACTACAAACAACAAGCCTGCACAGATTACCGCCCATGATGCGCTCTTGACCAGAAAGCTTGTGAAAATCTCATAATCAATCCATTGGTATCCCCATCCAATAAAAAGTAATGACAACAGGACGACCCATAGCACGGAACGGAAAGTGTCAAGTGCTTTTAATGTCCCGGGAGATATCTTGAGTTTGCGGGTCAGTATTTTCCCGGCTATATCCTGCAATGACCCGAAAGGGCATATCCATGCGCAATAATATCCCGGTTTGTTGAATACCGGATAGACCAGTCCGACGATAAGAATCACTACGGTGACCACGCCCGCTAAAGAAAACGAGAAGCCGTGGGCAAAGAAATTCAGCATCATCGCGTAATCTATGAATACACCTGCCCAGAATCCGAGTATGGCTACGTTGAGCACTTGCTGAACAAGCCGATAGCGGGGATTGTTACGGAGCACCAGCGGGAGTATGGCTCCGGCTAAGACCACAAGCAGAGCGGCAATGAGACTTGCCTTTACGCCGCCTTCGGCGCGGTGGTCGACTTTCATGCCTAATGCATAATCTACGCCCGATTTTACGTTGCCTATGACTGCATCAGACGAATAGGTCGCTCCCGTGACTCCGTCTACATCCATCGTGGCTGCCTCCTCAAGCGTCTTGCCGTTCCATGAGGTCATCAGACCCTCATCATAGAGCCGCTTGAACACATCGCTTGTCTCATTGTTGGGAAGTGCCTTTATGGAATCAATACGGCCGTCGGTTATATATATTTCCAGAGGCACTGTTCCTCCATATCCCAGGATGCTGCGGCCTAATTGAGAGGTATTGATGACTTCGCCATCCGCAGTCGTGGTGATTGGGGATGAAATATCTTTAGCGGCATCTTTTCCCGGGGAGAAGCCGAAAATCGAGTTTTCATGCACCATGGCAAGAGCTGCTATGATGCAGAACATCACAGCGAACGTCCCTATTGAAGCCCACCTGTTACGGTGGCGTACAGGCTGCCGGCTGTTAGCATTGGCTTGCGGCATTGGTCTGGGCTGTTCAGTCATCCGCCAGCATTGAGGACAGTGTCTCGTCAGCCTTCTGCTTGCCTTCCGATGCACATATGATGGCTTTGGCAAATTTCAGAGTGGTGCCCGGACCCTCCGAAGTTATCACGTTGCCGTCTATCACCACAGGCTCTTTGACGTACGTGCCACCGTTTGATTCTATCATGTCGCCAAGACCGGGATAGCAGGTGGCTTTCTTGCCTTTGAGGATGCCTGTGGGGGCGACCACTACTGCCGGTCCGGCACATATCGCTGCAATCTTGCCGCCACGGTCTGATTGTTTCTTTATGATTTCATTGACTTTAGAAGATGCATGTAGATTGTCGGCTCCAGGCTGTCCGCCGGGGATTATGATCCATTCGGCATCATCTGTATTGATGTCTGTTATCAGTGTATCTGCAATCACTGTCTGACCGGTAGTTCCAGTGACATTTTTCGTGTCGGCGACAGCGACTTCTACGACTTTCATTCCGGCACGGCGCATGGCATCGACGGTTGCCAATGCCTCTATTTCCTCGAAGCCGGGTGCGAGGAAGATGTAGGATGTCTGTGACTTCATAGTGAGTGACATTATTAATCCGAGTGTGAGAAATATGTATTTCATATGTTTAACAACACTTGGTGGCAGCCTGTGGTTTATCATTTCCCTAATATCAATATTGCCCCCGGACATTCAGGAGTTTTTTCGTTATCTTTGTGCTATCCTATATTCTTACGACTTATGACAGCTGAGGAATACAACGAGTATATTGCCGCTAATGGAAGGGTCGAGGGCGGCTCAAAGGAGCATCTGTTCATGCACGAGGCGTCACAGGAGGCGATACGTGTCACAATGGAAATCAACAACAGATACCATACACCCGATGAACTACGCTTCTTGCTTTCGCAGCTGACTGGCGCGGAGATAGACTCTTCGGTGGGACTGTTTCCTCCAATATACACTGACTATGGTAAAAATCTACATATCGGTAAGAACGTGTTTATCAATATAGGATGCAAGTTTCAGGACCAGGGCGGTATATTTATAGGTGACGGTTCGCTGATAGGTCACAACTGCGTGATGGCGACTATTAATCACGACCCGGATCCGTCACGGCGCGGCTCCATGACTTTTCGCCCCATACGCATAGGCAAGGATGTGTGGATCGGGGCTAACGTTACCATAACCCAGGGCGTGACCATAGGAGACGGAGCCATTGTAGCAGCCGGTGCCGTGGTTACAAAGGACGTTGCTCCGCGCACCGTCGTAGGGGGTGTGCCTGCCAAGCCCTTGAAGACTGTATGATACCGCCTCAGATTGCGAAAGAAATTACACCCTTTAGGGTGTGATGGTGGCGTGTTATTTCCAAATTATACCCATTTAGGTATAAAATTATGCATGATATTTATATTGATAATCAAGATTCCAACAGTCGTTTTGATGTCGAATCTATCATTGTGTGATACTCGTCATGGAGTTGCTTCGGCAGAAATGATTGGCTGATAAGGAGATGCCATTCAGGGATTGCCTTGGCGAAGCGTTGGAAAAGTTTTGAGATGGCTTTGTCGTCCATCCCGCTGTCGCGCATCGCCTTTTCAAAGTCAAGGCGGTCTATGCGTTTCTTCTTGCCATTGAGAGTCAGAGCCAATTCTTCATCATCCTCGGGCATGGCTATGGCTGTTGACAGCAGATCGTAGGTCGGAGTGAGAAGATATTCATTGGCGGGACAATACAGGGAGAAATTCTTAAGGTGCATGTCGGCGTTGCCCGTCAGCCAGGAGAACACTATTACTTCCCAAAAGTTGACAATGTCAAGAAGCGGCGCTGAGGAATATTGGCGGATGAGTTTTGCGATCCTCTCGTATGAGCCTTTGTATTTGTCCTCGGTCAGACGCTCCGAAAGCTGGCACATATCCTCCATCGCAATCTTCCCGCCGCTCTTGGTGCGGTCCACACGTCGGGTTATGTAGCACAGTTCCCCATCGGCGAAACGTATCAAGGAGTGCGGCACGGTCTTGATTCCGGCGGCTTCCGCCATGTGCATTGTCAGGTCCTCGTTCTCGGGCAGATTGGCAAAACGGTCGGTCTGAGGCTTGAGGATGTATCTGCCCCAGAGTCCGACATTGTGAACCGTTGTGGCTCTCCGGCAGAGCCGCGGGCTATGTCGAGAGACAGTTTGGCCTGCACGCCGGTCACTGTCGTGCTCGCCGACACTATCTCGCGTGCCAGTTCCTTGATGTTGTCACGCGTATATGGCAAAGTAGGCGCAGTACCCGACTCAAAAATCTTACGGGCGCATCTTTTGTGATAGTCAATCTCGCCTTCGCCCAGCGGCTTGTAGCAGTAAAGACATTTACACATCTGTCACCTCCTCTTTTCCTACTGGTACGACACTTACATTGCCAATGCAGTCCTTGCAGCACGCCAGCAGCAATGAAAAACGGTCACGCGCCGATATTTTCCAGCTCTGTTCGGCGATGTCAAGCAGCCAGCCTTCGGGGATGAGTCCGTCAAAGAACGGGAACAATACTTTGTCGCGATATGGCCTGTCAGTCAAAGGCAGCGTCAAGCTCACAGCCTTTGCGCCGGGTGAGGCAAGATAGGCGGTGTCATATCTGAATTCATAACCGCCGTCATCTTCGGTAAGCCATCCCGCAAGAGCGTTGTCCATGTATATCTTCGCTTGTTTCATGGCTTGCTGATTTTATATGGCTGCATCTCGGCTCCGAAGAGAGCCAGCACTTGATTCACTTTGTCAAGACGCAATGTCGCCTTGCCCTGCTCCAGCTCACGAACAAAGCGCAGACCGACTCCTGATTTCTCTGACAGGTCAATTTGGGTAAGCCCGTATTGCTTGCGCATTTCCTTTACAAATTTTGCTAATTCTGTCATGCGATTATACCCTTTTAGGTGCAAAGATAATATATTTTCTTCGTATTATACCAATTGGGGTATAAAATTAAATAAACTATCTCTTAGCGTCAGGATTGGGGGCGGTTTCGGGTGATAAATCTTGGATTTTGACCTCACGACCAAACGTAGGGATGCACATGCTCGTGCTTCCCTGCGTTTGTTTTGTCATATCTGCAGGTGCAGGATTGGGAAAGGCTTGCCGGTGGGATCGTACTCGTCGTGGCTGATGACTTGGTAGCCCATGGCGAGGTAGAAGCCGCGGGCTTGCGCGTTGTCCTCGTTTACGTCTACTTTGCGGATGCCGCACACGTTGACTGCATGCTTAACCAAGGCTTTGCCGTAGCCGTGTCCTTGTCTTTCGGGAAGCACGAAAAGCATTTCGAGCATATCGTCGCTAAGTCCCATGAAGGCGGCAATCGAGCCATTCTCGTCACGTATCACTGAGACGCGGACTGCCGGGAGATACTGGTCACGCACTAAGGGTCTGAAATACGAGATATCATCTTCTGTCAGGAAATGGTGGGAGCTTCGCACAGACTTTTCCCATACACTCAGCAGTTCTTCGCGGACGGTGTCGGTGAGCTGACTTAAGTTCTCTATATTCATAATGAATAGTATTTTGAGGTCTATGCTGTTGTTGTCAGTCAAGTATTCGCAATCGAAATGCCATGCTGTCAATTCCAGCATAATTGTAATGCTCGACCAGCTTGAACCCGCATTTTTCGGCAACGCGCTGTGATGCGATATTGCTGGAGTCTGTCGTGACCAGCATGGACTCCAGCCGTAATGAGTTTCGGCAATATTCAATAAGCGTTTTCAGTGCCTCGGTTGTCAGGCCGTCGTCCCAATACGGATGTCCTATCCAATAGCCGACTTCACGCTCATGGGCTGCTGTGATATGGTGCTCCGCGTCTTCCGGCACAAGGCCGATGCAACCGATTGCTTCGTTTGACTCCTTAAGTACGATGGCGAAGCAATAGGGGTTTGGTATGAAAAATTTCTCGATGACCTCACGGCTCATCTCCACGGAAGTATGGCGGGGCCACAGGGCAAGCCTGCTTACACGCTCGTCGGAGGCATATTTATAAAGTGCATCTGCATCATCCGTTTCCCAATGGCGCAAGATGAGCCTGCCGGTTTCAATCATAACAGCGATGATTTCAGGTCGTCGGAGATAAACATCGTAGGGGTGAACTCCACAATCTGATAATCGGCGATGCCGTTGATATGAAACGGATCTTCGGCAATAATCACCTCGACCGCTTCTCGGCTGTCGGCTTTCATCATTATCACGCCGCCGATGCGAGGTGTCTGGGGACCCGATGCGATGAAATCGCCGGCGTCGTAGTGCTTGGCGAGATATTCACGATGCGCGGTGAGGAAACGGTCGACTTCGCTAAGCGGCTGCTTGTATGTAAGGATGGCAATGAACATGGCTTTATCCAGGAAATAGGTTACAGAAGCCCTGCTTGTTAAACTGATAGTACATTTCTATGCGCTGGGGTGTGTCGTTGCCGAGAAGCAGAAGCAGCTCCCGGGCAAATTCGAGCGTTGCCGAGCCGTTGGCAGTGACTATGTTATGGTCGCTGACTGCCTGTGCGTGGATATATCCGTCGGTATTTGTATAGTTTTCTCCACCCCACAGTTTCAGTTGCTCTACGCCGTTGCCTGTATGTCTGACGGCATTGAGAAATCCGTGTTTCGCCATGAACGAAGCGGCATTGCAGATAGCACCGACGGTCTTGCCATTTTCAATGGCGTGGCGCACAATGGGTGCAACCTGCTGAGCCACCGGTGTGCTCCATCCGAAACCGCCTATCAGCACCAGCGCGGCGTAATCATCAGGCATCGTCTCAAATGAATAATCAGGCACAGTGAGGAAGCTGCCGATAGATCTGACCGGCTCCAGCGTAGGTGCCACGACCTTGTTGACATACTTGGGGTTTTCTTTCAGCGCAAACTCGTCAGAAGCGATGGCTTGCGAAAGATACACCGCTTCATGTGCCGCATAGTCAGGCAGCAGGATATATAGGATTTCGTTGCTCATGATTGTATGATGTTTTATTGGCAAAGTTTTTCGTGGGCAAATTCATTGTCTATCCAGATGGTCGCTTCCGTACCGATGAAGTGGAGCAGCACATAGTTCGGGTCTGAAGGACCGCCGTGAAAATGATTGATATACCAGTCTTGCCACATCTCGGTGCGGATTTTGTCATCGGTGACTATATCGACCGTGCCGCGCAAAGCCACACTTGCGCCATTGCGCGAATAGCATAGTCCGGCTTTGGGATTCTTTGTGAAGTCAGCGACTTTCTCCGAATCCGCGCCTGTAGCCATCCATACCTCGTTGCATCCCGAAGTCTGCCCCTTAGCCATGGGCACCGGGCGCGGAAATCCGTCGGCATTGATGGAAGCCACCGTGACATCCGGACATTGGGCGAGCAGATCCACCGCCTTTTCGATAAGCGATTTTTCGCCGGGCGTTTTCCAGCGTTTGAGATGAGGAAAAAACTTTCGCATCATCTCCTTGGCTTGTTCCTGCGTCAGTTGTTGTCCCGATTGGCGGTTGATCTCGTCGGTAAATTGGGCGCAGAAATCGATCATCTGCTCCATGGTCATGTCATGCGTGAACCTGCCGTCCTTGTAGCAATAGATGCAGTAATCCTCGCTGCGGCTGCCGTCAGCCTCAGTTCCGTGGTTGTCCTCAGTCAGCGGCATCCCGCAACTCTGACAAAATCTCTGTTCCATATCGTCCATATCTCTGTTTTAAACAAGCCTGGCATACCTCCCAGACCCACCGTCAAAGATACCAATAACTTCTAAAACATAGGCAAAAAGCTGCCACAAATCTTCCAAAACATAGGCAAGATGCAATATCGTGCTTCACTTGGAATGGTTTCTTATCTCGTCACTGATGATACTTTGCCATTGGTAAATCGGATGACGAGAGGGATTTCAACACCTAATATGTTGCCTGCGCGAACCAGGCTGCCGATTGACATGCCGAGCATACGGGTGGTCATTAGTATTTCTGCGCCGTTTTTGCTGGACATAAGGGACATTTCTGCTTTTTTTTCGCTGAAAGTCCATGTCTCGGAGTTGCCTCGCTGTGTGACAACATAGCATTCGGCAGGTATGAATTCCTTTACCATAGCTTTGGTCATACCTATCATGAGTTTTTTCTCTGCGATTGCTTTGCAGAATTTTTCGCCATATTTTTGTTGATATTTTTTTATGCGATGTTGATATGCTTGCTCCTGTTGATGCTTTTCTTCATCTTCTTTGCGTTGCTTTTCTTCAGCTTTGCGTTGCTCTGCTATGTTATGTTCGCTGATGTATTCGTTTAATTGTGCGATAGCATCGCTGGGTGATTTAGCTTCCTTTAGTATCTCGTACCAATGTGAATCGTCGGACCATTGTGGTATCTCAAGCCATTTGTCATATTCCCACAGTTCGCCATCAGAATCAGACCATTTCAGTGAATGATTTTTGGAATTATTTATGAGATACATTATATTCGGTGCGGATTTGAAAGAATCGCTGCCGGTAAAGACTCCAGAGACGATGGTTGAGTCAGGTATTGTATATGTATAACTACCTTTGGGTCGGATTGTCATGTCGGACAAGAGTGTCAGATTGTCAACTTGCAGCAATGATGATGGAGTGTCTATGTCGCCGAAGAGCACTTCGGCATTGTCAAGATCTTTCGGTTTAGAGAGGTGCATCATTTGGCCGTTATATGAGAGGAAAACATCACGCCCCCGGATGAGAAATTTTTTAGCGAGTTGATGAGAGGCTCTGAGCATGGAACTTTTTTCATCATAAAGTTGCTCAAAACTGAAAAGACCTCGTGACATGTCCGAAACAATAGCTGCAATCTGATTCTCGGTTTTAGGCGTAGTAAAGACGGTATATAGCTTCCCATCGTCTTTAGTAATCAAGCGATAGCCCCCATATCCACCGACATATTTATCGGATTGATGCGACCAGACTCTAAACGAAGCTCGAATTTGTCCCATTTGCGTTTCTTTTTTGATATGAACGATCTATGTTTGGCGTCACCTGTAATGAGTGTGAAGCTGCCAGAAAGTCTGCACTTAGATCTATCATTGCGAACATATGTCATAATACCATCAATGTAACTGCTATGTGGCGTGTTGTCATGGTATATGCCAGAGATGACGGTATCGCCTCGCTGGGTGGTGATTATGACCTCAGACCCGTCTGCCATCTCTTTGCCGTCAAACATCCCTTCGATATAGTACTCTGATGTTGCACCGTCAAAATCCTTGTGCTTGACTGATATTTTATCACTTTGCTGTGTGGAGGATTCAGAAGCGTGTGATGCAATAGCATGTGGAAGCACGAGCATGCAAAAAATTGTAAAGATGCAGAATTGTTTCAAGTTTTTCATGGTACATAATATGCCACAGACTCCCAAAGTGGTATGGATTGGTTAAAAATAAGAAAAGCGTGAGAGCCGTACTGGTTGCTCGTTCCACAAACGGAGGCTCTGGAATTGCCCGGTAAAGTAGAACGAGCAAACTTGCAGAAGCCTCACGCAGAATATGCTTATGCACCAATAACAGATACTCACGTGTCGGTTATCGGTGGTATTTACATATCCACAAGGCATCTACTGTTTGCTGCAATCCTGACTTTACCATTGAAATTTTCCAGATTTCCGTTTGTCAAGAAAGAGCGTCGAGTAAACGCTTTCCGTATGTCGTGTCACGGTGCGGTGCCGTGACGGTGCCGACCCACCCGCATTGCCCAAAGCCGGGCTTCTGCGATGCGGCCTGCATCCGCAAAGTAAACAAATTTTCACGAAAACCGCAATAGCGGAGAGGGGATAAATATGGAAAGTTGAGGGATGTGTGGGGCTGTCTCCGAGGAAGCATACTGCGGTGATGGGAAAATGCGTGCGTGGGGCGGACATGCCGTGGCATGTCCCTACAACCCAGTCACACAGTAGGGTCGCTACATGTAGCGACCCTACAAACATGTTAAAATGCGGTTATGCAACACCCTCCCTACAATTTCTGCGCATCCCATCCCGTGTAGGGACATGCCGTGGCATGTCCGCATATTCCCGATGGTTGGATCTTGTGCGGACAGGATGGTCAGGCTGGGGTGAGGGTGAGGATGGTGTCGAGGAGGTGGGTGGCGGTTTCGGTGTTGGGGACGTCGGAGATGGCGAAGCTGCGGCGCCCGTTGGTCTCGCGGATGCGTACGCGACGTGGGTTCTGTTGGAGAAACTGGATGAGGCGGCCGAACATGGGGGATTCGTAGTAGGCGCGGTTGTCGTCGCCGACGAAGTAGACATACATGGTGCCCTGTTTGAGCACTACCTTCTCGATGCCGAGGCGGCGTGCCATGCGGCGGAGTCGGGGGATGCGCAGGAGCTCTTCGGTTTCATAGGGGATTTTGCCGAAGCGGTCTATCAGGCGCATGCGGTATGCCTGTAGGTCGGTTTCGCGCTCGATGCTGTCAAGTTCCTGGTAGAGGCTGATGCGTTCGCTTTCCTGGGGGACGTAGGAGGCTGGCAGCAGCAGCTCCATGTCGCTCTCGATCACGCAGTCAGCCACGTAGTCCACTTCTTTGCCCTCGGAGGCATCCTCTTGCTCAAGGTCGCTGAACTCCTCGTTGCGCAGTTCGGTGACTGCCTCTTTGAGTATCTTCTGGTAGGTCTCGTAGCCGAGGTCAGCGATGAAGCCGCTCTGCTCTGCGCCGAGGAGGTTGCCGGCACCGCGGATGTCAAGGTCCTGCATGGCTATGTGTATGCCTGCGCCGAGGTCGCTGAAGCTTTCGATGGCTTGCAGACGGCGGCGCGCATCGGGCGTGAGCGGATTGCCCGGAGGCACCATCAGGTAGCAGAACGCCTTGCGAGACGAACGACCCACGCGGCCCCGGAGCTGGTGGAGTTCGCTCAGCCCGAAATTCTGGGCGTTGTTGATCATGATGGTATTGACGTTGGGCATGTCTATGCCGCTCTCTATGATGGTGGTGGCTATGAGGACATCGTAGTCGTGGTTGGCGAAGTCGATGATGGCTTTCTCCAATTTTTCAGGGGGCATCTGTCCGTGTGCCACGAGGGTACGAGCATCGGGTACGAGACGCTTGATCATCTCCTCCAGCTGATATAGCCCCTCGATGCGGTTGTTGATGAGAAATACCTGGCCGTTGCGGGCAAGCTCGAAGTTGATAGCCTCTGACACGATGTCGTCGCTGAGCGAATTGACCGATGTCAGGATAGGGTAGCGGTTGGCTGGCGGTGTGGTGATGGCGGAGAGGTCACGTGCGCCCATCAGGGAGAACTGGAGGGTGCGCGGTATAGGGGTTGCGCTCATGGTAAGCGTGTCAACGTTGACCTTCATCTGCTTAAGTTTCTCCTTGACAGCCACGCCGAATTTCTGCTCCTCGTCAATCACGAGCAGACCGAGGTCCTTGAATTTGACCGACTTGCCTATGAGCTTGTGTGTGCCGATGAGTATGTCGATTTTGCCAGCCTCGAGGTCGACAAGTATCTCCTTGACCTGCTTGGGCGTGCGGGCGCGTGAGAGATAGTCCACCCGCACCGGAAACTCTTTCAGTCGCTCCTTGAATGTGTTGTAGTGCTGATATGCCAAGACGGTCGTGGGGACGAGCACAGCGGTCTGCTTGCCGTCCGTGGCAGCCTTGAATGCCGCGCGGATAGCCACCTCCGTCTTGCCGAAACCCACATCGCCGCAGATGAGGCGGTCCATGGGGCGCGGACGCTCCATGTCGGCTTTGACCGCCTGGGTGGCGGTGAGCTGGTCGGGGGTGTCCTCGTAGATAAATGATGCTTCAAGCTCCTGCTGCAGGTAGCTGTCGGGCGAGAATGCGTAACCAGCCTCGTCACGCCGCGCCGCATAGAGCTTGATGAGGTCGCGGGCTATGTCCTTGAGGCGCGATTTGGTGCGCTCCTTCATCTTGTTCCATGCGCCCGAACCGAGTTTGTTGACTTTGGGGGGCACGCCCTCCTTGCCACGGTATTTGGCGAGCTTGTGGAGAGCGTGGATGCTTACGAAGATGATGTCATCGTTGGCATAGACCAGTTTTATCATTTCCTGCGTCCTGCCGTTGACATTGGTGCGGAGCAGCCCCGCGAACTTGCCCACGCCGTGATCCACGTGCACTATGAAGTCGCCCACCTCTATCTGCCCCAGTTCTTTGAGCGACAGAGCCAATTTGCCCGAACGGGCGCGGTCGCTCTTGAGATTGTATTTGTGGAAGCGGTCAAAAATCTGGTGGTCGGTAAAGACGCACTTGCGCGTGGCTGCATCGCTGAATCCTTGATGGAGCGTGGGGATTACGGGGACGAACGTTATGCCGCTGTCACCGCGGTCGGCGAAGATGGCGCGGAGGCGTTCGATCTGCTTCTCGCTGTCGGATAATATATATAAGGTGTAGCCGTCGGCGAGCAGGCGCGAAAACGAGTCGCTGATGAGGTCGAAATTCTTGTGATAGAGGGCTTGCGGTGAGCACTGGAAGTCTATCGTGGCGGTGCATTCCTTGTCGGCGACATCTCCGGCTGTGAAGCGGATCTGCCGCATGGCATCAAGCGAAGCGGCGGCACGGTCGGCATCTACCACCTGGCTCATAGCCGACGAGTCGCCCTCCTCGGCTATCATGGCGCTCGCGCTGAACTGCTCCTCGGCGATGGCGCGGATGCGGCTCACGGTATAATCGGCATCGCGCAGGGCTATGAGCGTCTTGTCGCCGACAAATTCCATCAGCGACATGCCGCTCTCGCTCTCGGCATCGAGAGCCGAGGTGATGGAGACCTCGGTGAGTTTCTGCTCCGAGAGCTGCGTCTCCACATTGAACGTGCGTATCGAGTCGATGTCGTCACCGAAGAAGTCCAGACGGTAGGGCAGTTCGTTGCTGTAGCCGAATATGTCGAGAATAGAACCGCGGACAGCCCACTGCCCCGGCTCATACACATAGTCCACCTCCTTGAAACCGTTGTCACGCAGCCACCGCTGTGTCTCGGTCAGGTCAGCCGGGGTGCGCGTAGAGAGCACTATGGTGTGACCGCTGATATCCTTGGCTGACGCTACTTTCTCGGCAAGAGCTTCGGGGTAGGTGACCACATAGCGCAGCCCGTCGGCAGCCATCCAGCGGCTCAATGTCTCCGTGCGCAGTATGCGCGAGGGACCGTCGAGCTGGCCGTATTTGATGTCGCGCTTGTAGGACGATGGGAAATACATCACCGCCTCCTCGCCCATCAGGCGTGTGAGGTCGTGGTAGATGTAGCCGGCATCGTCGGGCGAGTCGCCCACTATGATCATCGCGCCATATGACGAGTCCATAGATGCGAAAAGCATGGCAGGTGATGAACCTGCCATGTTATAGAGTCCTATTCGGCGGCATTTGCTGTCAGACAGCGCGCGCGTGATGGCTTTGCGCCTTGCCGGGGTGAGAAAAGCTGCGGATAAATCAGTGAGAGTCAAAGTCTGGTACTTTTGATGACGCGGCACGCCGCGTCCCTACTGTCTGGAGTGGGTTATTTCTTTTTGGCGGGGCGGAGGATTTCGGCGTATCTGCCGGGGGTGTTGAGGACTGTGGCTGCGCTGTCGAGTCCTTCGTCAAAGCGGAGCGCGTTCTCGATCTGACCGGGGCGCAGGTAGTAGCGCGACACGATTTCATTGCTCAGCAGACGTTCGATGTCAGGACGAGCCTTGTTGAAGTCGTGGTCAGGGTCGTGCTTGAGCATCGTGGCGAGCACATCGATCTGTGCGCTGACCGAGTCGGTCAGGTAGCCCTCGTGCTTCGCTCCCTCGCGGAGATTGTCGATCATCTTGTCAAGCACACGGTCATAGTTGATGGTGGCAGGGTTGACAAACGTGCGGAAATCCTCAAACATCTCATCCGTAACCACGAATTTTGAGGGAGATGCTATGGTATCGTGCGAGGCGGCATACTTGGTGGCGTAGTCCATGACCTTGAAGTTTTCCACGACATTGTAGGTCATGCGGTTGGGAGTACCGTAAGTGACCTTGATGTCGGGAGTGATGCCGCCGCCGTCACGTACCTCTCTGCCGTTGGCGGTAGTGAACACGTTGGTCAGGCTGTCAGGGATGCGTGACACAGAGCCGTCGGGGTTGCGTCGGCTGTAGTCGATTGCTTGTACCAGACGTCCGCTGGGAAGGAAATATTTGGCGATGGTCACTTTGAGCAAGCCCTCGTAGGGGAGGGGACGCGATGTCTGCACAAGACCCTTGCCATATGACCGCTGACCTATGACCACCGCGCGGTCAAGGTCCTGGAGGGCACCGCTGACAATCTCGCTTGACGAAGCTGTGCCGCCGTCGACCAGTATAGCCAGAGGGATTTTGGTGTCGATGGGCGCGGATGTGGTCTTGTAGACCTTCTCATTGGTCAGTTCTCTGCCTCGCTGACGCAGCACCTCGGTGCCTTTGGGCACGAAGTAGCTGACAATCTTCACGGCAGCCTCAAGCAATCCGCCTCCGTTGCCTCGGAGGTCCAGCACTATGGATTTGACCCTGGGGTCAGCCTTGAGTTTCAGCAACGCATCCTTTACCTCGTCAGCCGATTTGTCGGTGAAAGAGGTCAGCACGATATAGCCGATGTCATCGCGGACCACCCCGTAGAAAGGTACCGAAGGTTCCTGGATCTTGCGGCGCGTGATGTCAACCGATATGATGGAATCGGTCACATATGGGCGGCATACGGAGACCTTGACCACCGTGCCCGCGCTGCCTTTGAGCCGGGTGGATGCCTTCTCGGTGGTCCAGCCCTTCACGCTGTCGCCGTCGATGGTCAGTATGCGGTCGCCCGAACGCAAGCCAGCCTGGAACGCCGGGCTGCCGACGAGCGGCTCGGAGATGTAGACATTGCCGTCACGCTGCATGATCATTGAGCCGATGCCGGCATACTCTCCTGTTGTCATGCGCTTGAACGCGTCCTGCTTGTCCTGGGGGATATACTCGGTGTATGGGTCGATATCTTCGAGCATCGCGTCTATCGCCGTGGTGATGGACTTTGAGGCGTCTATGGTGTCGACATAGAATGTCTGCAGTTCCTTGTAGAGCGAGTTGAAGATGTCGAGATTGCGTGAGATTTCAGCCTTATTATTACGCGTAGCAGCCCCGGCTATCAGCGAGAGGGCTACGATGGCGGCGGCAAATGTGAGAATTTTCTTCATCAGTATCTTGTCGTGTTCTTATTTGCTTATATAATAATGTGTGCAAAGGTAATTATTTTCAGCCTACATATATCCTGATTTAAGCATATTTCAGTTATATGATTATATGTTAAACGATTGAAGATGCCATATGTATCACTGCCGGGGTGTGATTTTTTTGCTAACTTTGCATGCATGAGTTCCATACACCATAAGACTGACGGCGTGAAGCCGCCCAGGGCGCAGTTTAATACCCGCATCGGAGTGATTGCCACGACGGTGGGATCGGCTGTAGGTCTCGGCAATATATGGAGGTTTCCATATGAGGCTGGAGTGCATGGCGGAGGTGCTTTCATGCTTGTCTATGTAGCTTTTATCCTTGTCATAGGTATTCCGGTGGTTACTGCCGAGTTCATCATAGGGCGCAATTCCGGCACCAATGTCTACGGAGCGTTCAAGCGTCTGCACGGGTCGCCTTACTGGAGGATTGTAGGGGCTATCGGCATCCTTGCCTCGCTGATGATATTGAGTTTCTACAGCGTCGTGGCTGGATGGACGGCAGACTATATAGTGCGGTCAGTGCAGAATTTCTCGGGTGCGCACACGCAAGAGGCTCTTCATCAGCAGTTTGGAGAGTTTACGTCATCATGGAGCGCGGTAGGCTGGACGGTGGCGTTTCTGCTTGCCAACTTCTGGATACTCAGGCGCGGAGTGCAGAAGGGCATCGAGAAGATGTCAAATATCATGATGCCGGCTCTTTTCGTGCTTCTGCTTATATTTTGTGTCAACTCCCTGTTTTTGCCCGGGGCTTCCGAAGGCCTGACATTCTTGTTCAAGCCAGATTTCTCCAAGATAGACTCCTCGGTGATGCTGGGTGCGATGGGGCAGGCGTTCTTTACGCTGAGTCTGGGGCTGGGATGCCTGATTACGTATTCGAGCTACTTCAACCGCCGCACCGACTTGGTACGCACCGCCTCTACGTCAGCCGCGCTTGACACGCTGGTGGCAGTGCTGGCTGGCATTATCATCTTCCCTGCCGTATTCACTTTCGGCCAGTCTCCAGCCGAGGGTCCCAAGCTCGTGTTCGAGGTGCTCCCTGCCATATTTTACAACATGCATTGGGGCATGGTGTGGTCAACCCTGTTTTTCGTGCTGCTCTTCCTTGCCTCGCTGACCTCCACGATATCCATGAGCGAAATATCCATAGCCTATTTCTGCGAGGAGCGCAAGATGGGACGTACTCAGGCTACGGTGCTCAACACTGTCATAGCCATAGTATTCGGCTCGTTGTGCTCCCTGTCGTTCGGACCCTTGGCAGGCATGAAGAGATTCGGGATGACGCTGTTTGACCTCTTTGACTTCGTGTCGTCCAATGTGCTTTTGCCCATAGGTGGCATGCTTATCTCCATCTTCGTCGGGTGGGTGCTTGAGCGGTCGGTCATCGATGCCGAGATAGGCGGCAGTGGCGCGGGGCGGCGTTTTCTCGTGGGGCTTATAGTGGCGTGTCTGCGCTACGTTGCCCCTGTGTGCATCCTGATAGTGTTTCTCGGAGGCCTCGGACTGTTTGATTGACAAGAATAATGGAAAGAAAAGATTTTGAGATAATGGCTCCGGTAGGGAGCTACGAGTCGCTTCACGCCGCCATCAATGCCGGCGCGGACGCAGTGTATTTCGGCGTCGAGGGGCTTAACATGCGTGCCCGCTCAAGTGTGAACTTCACCCTTGCCGACCTGCACAATATCGCTGACATATGTCGTCAGGCTGGTGTCAAGACATATCTGACCGTCAACACCGTGATATATGACGCAGAGATAGAGCTGTGCCACAAGGTCATAGACGCAGCCAAGGAGGCTGGCATCTCAGCCATCATAGCCACCGACATCGCTGCCATAAGCTATGCGCGGAGTATAGGAGTGGAGGTGCATATATCCACGCAGTCGAATGTCACCAACATAGAGGCTGTCAGGTTCTACAGCGCGATGGCTGACGTCATGGTGCTTGCCCGTGAGCTGAATCTCGATCAGGTGCGCGCCATCCACGATGCCATAGTGCGCGAGAATATCTGCGGACCTTCGGGGCGCAGAGTCGGCATAGAGATGTTTTGTCATGGTGCACTGTGCATGGCGGTGAGCGGAAAGTGCTATCTGAGCCTCCACGAGATGAACTCAAGCGCCAACCGCGGAGCCTGTACCCAGATATGCCGTCGCGGTTACACCGTGACCGACCGTGAGACAGGGGAGCAGCTCGCCGTAGAAAACAAATACATCATGTCGCCCAAGGACCTCAAGACCATCCACTTCCTCAACAAGATGGTGGATGCAGGCGTGACGGTGTTCAAAATCGAAGGCAGGGCGCGAGGTCCCGAGTATGTCAGCATAGCCGTTGGGACGTATGACAGGGCGTTGAAAGCCATATGTGACGGCACATATGACGAGTCTCTTATAGCCGAGCTTGACAAGCGTCTGGAGATGATATTCAACCGAGGCTTCTGGGACGGCTATTATCTCGGACAGCGGCTGGGCGAATGGTCAGCGAAATACGGTTCGTCGGCAACGCGCACCAAGCAATACATCGCCAAGGGGGTGCGTTATTTCTCCAAGCTCGGCGTTGCAGAGTTTCTGATGGAGGCTGGCGAGCTTAAGGTGGGCGATGAGGTAGTAATAACGGGTCCCACTACCGGGGCGGTAATTGTCACTGTAAATGAAATCCGAGTGGATCTCAAACCGGTGGAAAAGGCGGTCAAGGGCGAGAGCATTTCAATCCCCGTACCGTGTAAGGTGCGCCCGAGCGACCGCCTCTATCTGTGGGTCAAGACAGCCTCAAAATAGCGAAAACCACCGTTATATGCGATAAAATGCACTGTTTTCGCAAATATTTGTTAAAACATTTGCATAATTCGGACGCGCTCTGTACCTTTGCACCGCTTTCCCACTCAAACGGCACTCCCAGAGAGGTGAAAGGGAGAGCAGAGAACATTGAATGATGCCTCTTTAGCTCAGTTGGCCAGAGCACGTGATTTGTAATCTCGGGGTCGTTGGTTCGAATCCGACAAGAGGCTCTAAATTTGATTATGGTATCTGCTTGCTGCCGTTTCGTTCGGCAATGCAGTACTGATGATAAAATTTTCCTCCCGTCCTCCACGATGAGGAGCGGGGCAAAGGAAAAGACGGGCGAATACCAGAGTGGCCAAATGGGGCAGACTGTAAATCTGCTGGTTTATACCTTCGGTGGTTCGAATCCATCTTCGCCCACTTCTTTAATCCTATGTTACAAGCATAGAGAGATTCTTGCGATAGGGTCTCAGGCTTTAACATCTGACGTTTGCGGAAGTAGCTCAGTTGATAGAGCATCAGCCTTCCAAGCTGAGGGTCGCGAGTTTGAGCCTCGTCTTCCGCTCTAATTTTATTGAAACATACGCCGGAGATTCGGCTATGTAGTGAAACCTTTCTAACGACATTGAAACATCTGCCAATGTAGCTCAGGGGTAGAGCACTTCCTTGGTAAGGAAGAGGTCGCGGGTTCAAATCCCGCCATCGGCTCCAAGTTTATTCAGCAAAACTCTCCTAATTCATTGCCCCGATAGTGTCTTTTTGTGCTGTCGCGGCATCTTGTTGAAACGTAAAACTTAATATTTTTAAGCAACATAAAATCAGCTAAAAGTTATGGCTAAAGAGAAATTCGAAAGAACCAAACCGCATGTTAACATCGGTACCATCGGTCACGTAGACCACGGTAAAACCACTCTGACCGCTGCCATCACCACCGTACTGGCAAAGAAGGGTCTCTCTGAGGTTAAGTCATTCGACCAGATTGACAACGCTCCCGAGGAAAAGGAACGTGGTATCACCATCAACACCGCCCACGTTGAATACGAGACAGCTAACCGTCACTACGCTCACGTAGACTGCCCGGGACACGCTGACTACGTAAAGAACATGGTAACTGGTGCTGCTCAGATGGACGGTGCTATCATCGTGGTAGCTGCAACTGACGGTCCCATGCCCCAGACTCGTGAGCACATCCTTCTCGCTCGTCAGGTAAACGTACCCCGTATCGTAGTGTTCCTCAACAAGTGCGACATGGTTGACGACGAAGAGATGTTCGAACTCGTCGAGATGGAAATGCGTGACCTTCTTTCTTCTTATGACTACGATGGTGACAACACACCTATCATCCGTGGTTCTGCACTCGGCGCACTCAACGGTGAGCCCCAGTGGGAAGACAAGGTTATGGAGCTCATGGAAGCAGTTGACACATGGATTCCCCTGCCTCCCCGTGATATCGATAAGCCTTTCCTTATGCCTGTTGAGGACGTGTTCTCAATCACAGGTCGTGGTACAGTTGCTACCGGTCGTATCGAGACAGGTATCGTGAAGGTGGGTGACGAAGTCCAGATCATGGGTCTTGGTGCTGACATGAAGTCAGTCGTTACCGGTGTCGAGATGTTCCGCAAGCTCCTCGATCAGGGCGAAGCTGGTGACAACGTCGGTCTCCTCCTCCGTGGTATCGACAAGAAGGACATCAAGCGTGGTATGGTAATCTGCCATCCTGGAGTCGTTAAGCCCCACAGCAAGTTCAAAGCTTCTGTATATATCCTCAAGAAGGAAGAAGGTGGCCGTCACACTCCGTTCCACAACCACTACCGTCCCCAGTTCTACATCCGTACACTTGACGTTACCGGCGAGATCACTCTCCCCGAAGGTGTAGAAATGGTAATGCCTGGTGACAACGTTGAGATCAACGTTGAGCTCATCAACCCCGTAGCTTGCGACAAGGGTCTCCGCTTCGCTATCCGCGAAGGTGGCCGCACAGTAGGCTCAGGTCAGATCACCGAAATCTACGAATAATCCGCCACAGCGATTATAAGTAACCATAAAAGAGAGATGGCTTCATGCCATCGGCAATAGGAGACATCTCTCTTTTATCACACACGGGAATAGCTCAGTCGGTAGAGCACTGGTCTCCAAAACCAGGTGTCGGGAGTTCGAGCCTCTCTTCCCGTGCCAAACACAACCACCAATGGCTAAACTTAAACTACTCAACGATATCGAGGAGTCTTATAACGAACTTCGCTATAAGACTTCTTGGCCAACAAAAGGTCAGCTGATCAAGAGTGCTATTATCGTGTTGATAGCTTCCGTAATCATCGCGCTGATAATATTCTGCATGGATCAGGTGATTGACTATATCATGCACCTTATCTACGGCCTTGCCGAGTAATCAACACCTTTTCAACTTTTAGCGGTCACATCAATGTCTGAAGTAAAGCGTTCTTGGTATGTGCTTCGTGCCATATCCGGTAAGGAAGCCAAGGTCAAGGAGGTGCTGGATGCAGCCATCCGCAACACCGACCTTGGCAAACATGTATTTCAAGTCTTGATACCCACTGAAAAGGTGCTTACCGTGCGTAACGGTAAGAAGACGGTCAAGGAGCGTACCCTCTACAGCGGTTACGTTTTCGTGGAGTGCATGCTGACAGGCGAAGTCCTCGTCACGCTGCGCGATACGACCAACGTGATCGACTTTCTTCGTGGCAAAGGCAAGGACGCAAAGCCCGAGTCGCTGCGCGAGAGCGAGGTGAAGCGCATGCTTGGTATGGCTGATGAGCTCTCTCAGGGCGAAGTCGACGGTACCAATGACTTCATGGTCGGTGAGACTGTCAAGGTCAACTACGGTCCCTTCAACGGATTTACCGGAGTGATCGAGGAGGTCAACCGCGAGAAGCGTAAACTCAAGGTGATGGTCAAGATTTTTGGCCGTAAGACACCCCTGGAGTTGGATAATTCGCAAGTAGAGCGGGAGTAAAAGCCCCGCGGACACTGACGGGCCATCGTAGCCCCGCCCCCTCTAATTCGTCAGAGCGGCTTCCACTATGTGCTGCTGACATTAGAGATGCCATATTGAAACAATAAACGAGTGCCTGGCGCCTGCCGTCAGGGGGAGCTTCCAAAGCCCCGAGTCCTTGCTCTTATACGGGACCGCTTGCAGGTTACGCTGCGGGTCTGGCATCCAAGAGGCTTCGGACACTCGCAGCAGCACAGGCTGCTGAGTATGGTATCCCGACATGTGTTTCCGGACATCACGCTCCGGGAGATGATGAGAAGATGGAGCGAGGTGATTAGTGTGTCAAGAAGTGGACGCGTAAACGTTTGAACCGCAACCTCTAAACAACAACATTTAAAGAGTTAAACAAAAATGGCTAAAGAAATTGCTGGACAGATCAAATTACAGATCAAAGGCGGTGCTGCAAACCCCTCGCCCCCAGTAGGACCGGCTCTCGGTTCGAAGGGCATCAACATCATGGAGTTCTGCAAGCAGTTCAATGCCCGCACCCAGGACAAAGCCGGTAAGGTGCTCCCGGTAGTAATCACCTATTACACCGACAAGAGCTTTGACTTCATCGTCAAGACCCCCCCGGTAGCAGTTCAGCTCAAGGAAGTCGCAAAACTCAAGAGCGGCTCTGCTCAGCCTAACCGTAACAAGGTGGCTGAAATCACATGGGACCAGGTAAAGGCAATCGCTGAAGACAAGATGCCCGACTTGAACTGTTTCACAGTCGAATCGGCAATGCGCATGGTTGCCGGCACAGCCAGAAGCATGGGTATCACCGTAAAAGGAGCATTCCCTGAAAATAACTAATTAACTTCAATTGACACATGGGTAAACTGACTAAAAACCAGAAGATTGCTGCAGAGAAAATTGAAGCAGGGAAGGCTTATTCACTCGCCGAGGCATCAGCTAAGGTCAAGGAAGTGAATTACGCTAAGTTTGACGCTTCTGTCGACATCGACGTGCGTCTCGGCGTTGACCCCCGCAAGGCTAACCAGATGGTACGTGGCGTGGTGACCCTGCCCCACGGTACCGGCAAGCAGGTAAGAGTGCTTGTGCTCTGCAATGCAGATGCCGAGGCTGCCGCTAAGGCTGCCGGAGCTGATTATGTAGGCCTCGACGAATACATCGACAAGATCAAGGGCGGATGGACTGACATCGACGTCATCATCACCCAGCCCGCCATCATGGGTAAGATCGGTGCCCTGGGCCGTGTGCTCGGTCCTCGCGGCTTGATGCCTAACCCCAAGAGCGGCACTGTGACTGTCGACGTTGCCAAGGCAGTTGAGGAAGTCAAGAAGGGTAAGATCGACTTCAAGGTCGACAAGAACGGTATCGTGCACACTTCCATCGGCAAGGTGAGCTTCACTCCCGAGCAGATCGGCGACAACGCACGCGAGTTCATCAACACCCTGATCAAACTCAAACCGTCTGCTGCAAAAGGCACCTATATCAAGAGCATTTATCTTTCGAGCACTATGAGCCCGGGCGTCAAGATTGACACTAAGTCAGTCGATGAGTAATCTAACCTCTTAAAAATCCCGCAATCACGATGAAAAAGGAAGATAAAGGCATAATAATCGAGAAAATCACCCAGACCATCAAGGAGTACAGCTGCTTCTACCTCGTGGAGACAGCCGGCCTTGACGCTGAAAAGACCTCAGCTCTGCGTCGTGCCTGTGCCAAGGCTGACATCAAGCTGATGGTGGTCAAGAACACCCTCCTTCACAAGGCACTCGAGAACATGGAGGAAGACTACTCAGAGCTTTACCCCGCTCTCAAGGAGTCAACCTCTCTGATGTGTGCCAATGTAGGCAACGCTCCCGCCAAGCTGCTCAAGGACTTCATCAAGAAGGACGACGTGCTGCCCAAGCTCAAGGCTGCCTACGTAGAGGAAACTGTCTATCTGGGTGCTGACCAGCTTGATGCTCTCGCAGCTATCAAGAGCAAGAACGAGCTTATCGCCGACGTTGTGGCTCTGCTCCAGTCTCCTGCCAAGAATGTCGTTTCGGCACTCACCTCAGGCGGCACCAAGCTCCACGGCATCCTCGAGACCCTCTCGAAGAAAGAAGGCTGATACGCGTAGTTTCCACGCCCTGTCCGCATGGCTGGCTGGAAGCTCCTTGTACCTCTCTCCGTCTATCTCAATCACTTCAACACAAAAACTTTCAAAAACAATACTAAAATGGCAGATTTAAAAGCTTTTGCAGAACAACTCGTTTCTCTCACAGTGAAGGAAGTAAACGAACTCGCTCAGATCCTCAAGGACGAGTATGGCATCGAACCCGCAGCTGCAGCTGTAGCAGTAGCAGCAGGTCCCGCAGCTGGCGCAGCAGCCGCTGAGGAGAAGACTTCTTTTGACGTTGTCCTCAAGAACGCAGGTGCTGGCAAGCTCGCTGTTGTGAAGCTCGTTAAGGAACTCACAGGTCTCGGCCTCAAGGAGGCTAAGGAGATGGTTGACGGCGCTCCCAGCGTAGTGAAGGAAGGCGTTGCCAAGGCTGATGCAGAAGGCATCAAGAAGCAGCTCGAAGAAGCAGGCGCTGAAGTTGAGCTTAAATAATACGCCTGATATTCAGGACGTTAGGTTAAGAAACCCCTTTATGGGTGTTTCTTAACCTTTCGTGTCATTATTAACGTTGATGACACGTCCCACAGATTAAGCGAGCTCTTCTCTTTCAGTTCTCCAAGTTTTTTCATATCATGCCGCATGGAGCCGGTCCACATGAGTGACGGGGGCTCTGCGGCGATTTAACTCACATAGATGTCAGCACAATTAGACAAACCCCGTGTAAACTTCGCGTCGGTTAAGAATCCTCTCCCTTATCCCGACTTCTTGGAGGTGCAGCTCAAATCCTTCCAGGACTTCCTGCAGCTTGACACTCCTCCCGAAAAACGCAACAACGAGGGGCTTTTCAAAGTATTTGCCGAGAACTTCCCGATTGCCGACACTCGTAACAATTTCGTACTGGAATTTCTCGACTATTACGTCGATCCCCCACGTTACACTATAGCTGAATGCCTTGAGCGCGGCTTGACCTACTCGGTGCCCCTCAAAGCCAAGCTCAAACTGTACTGTACCGACCCTGACCACGAGGACTTCGCCACTGTGATTCAGGATGTCTATCTGGGTCAAATACCTTATATGACCGATAAGGGCACTTTCGTCATCAACGGTGCCGAGCGCGTCGTCGTGTCGCAGCTCCACCGCTCGCCGGGTGTCTTCTTCGGCCAGTCAACCCATGCCAATGGCACCAAGCTCTACTCTGCGCGTATCATCCCGTTCCGCGGCAGCTGGATAGAGTTTGCCACTGACATCAACAATGTCATGTACGCCTACATCGACCGTAAGAAGAAATTGCCCGTGACCACCCTGTTACGTGCCATCGGTCTGGAAAGCGACAAGGACATCATCGAAAAATTCGGTCTCGCCGAGGAGGTCAAGGTCAACAAGACCAACCTCAAGAAGGCTCTCGGACGCAAGCTTGCTGCCCGTGTGCTCAAAACCCGTATCGAGGATTTCGCCGACGAGGATACCGGCGAAGTGGTATCGATCGAGCGTAACGAGATGATTCTCGACCGCGAGACTGTGCTCGAAGAGGAGCACATCCAGGAAATACTCGACTCAGGCGTGCAGACCCTCCTGCTCCATAAGGAGGACGCCGGCACTACTGACTACTCTATAATATTCAACACGCTTCAGAAGGATACGACCAACAGCGAAATCGAGGCTATCCAGTACATCTACCGACAGCTCCGCAACGCCGAGCCGCCGGACGATGCCAGCGCGCGCGAAGTCATCACCAACCTCTTCTTCTCGGAGAAGCGTTATGACCTCGGCGAGGTAGGCCGCTACCGTATCAACAAGAAGCTCGGTCTTGACACTCCCATGGATGTCAAGGTCCTCACACGCGAGGACATCGTCTCGATCATCAAGCACCTCATAGAGCTTATCAACTCCAAGGCTGATGTTGACGATATCGACCACCTGAGCAACCGCCGCGTCCGCACTGTCGGAGAGCAGCTCTACAACCAGTTTGCCATGGGGCTCGCCCGCATGTCGCGCACCATCCGTGAGCGCATGAACGTGCGTGACAACGAGGTGTTCACACCCATCGACCTTATCAACGCCAAGACCATCTCGAGCGTTATCAATACATTCTTCGGCACCAATGCTCTGAGCCAGTTCATGGACCAGACCAACCCGCTTGCCGAGATCACACACAAGCGCCGTATGTCGGCACTCGGTCCTGGCGGTCTGACACGTGAGCGCGCCGGCTTCGAGGTGCGTGACGTGCACTATACCCACTATGGCCGTCTCTGCCCGATCGAGACCCCTGAAGGTCCTAACATCGGTCTGATTTCGTCGCTCTGTGTATATGCCAAGATCAATGACCTCGGCTTCATCGAGACCCCCTACCGCGAGGTCAAGGATGCCAAGGTCAACCTTAAGAACGACAAGGTAGTCTACCTGACCGCCGAGGTAGAGGAGGGCAAGGTCATCGCCCAGGGCAACGCTCCGCTCAATGCTGACGGCTCTTTCGTGCGTGACCGCGTCAAGGCGCGTCTTGATGCCGACTTCCCGGTGGTAGCACCCGAGGAAGTGGAGCTGATGGACGTATCCCCCACACAGATTGCCTCTATCGCCGCTTCGCTCATCCCGTTCCTCGAGCATGACGACGCCAACCGTGCGCTCATGGGATCTAACATGATGCGCCAGGCTGTGCCTCTGATGCGCAGCGAGGCTCCTATCGTGGGTACCGGCATCGAGGGTCAGCTGATCCGCGACTCCCGCACCCAGATCATGGCTGAGGGCGACGGTGTCATCGAGTTTGTCGATGCCAGCGTAATCAAGATCCGCTATGACCGCACCGCCGACGAGGAGTTTGTGGCGTTTGAGGACGCTCTCAAGGAGTACCACCTCCCCAAATTCCGCAAGACCAACCAGAGCACCACTATCGACCTGCGCCCCATATGCAGCAAGGGTCAGCGCGTCAAGAAGGGCGACATCCTCACCGAGGGTTACTCTACCGAAAACGGCGAGCTCGCTCTCGGCCGCAACCTCAAGGTGGCATTCATGCCCTGGAAGGGTTACAACTATGAGGACGCCATCGTGCTCAACGAACGCGTGGTGCGTGAGGACATCCTGACCTCTGTCCACGTCGACGAGTACTCGCTTGAAGTGCGCGAGACCAAGCGAGGCATGGAAGAACTCACCAGCGATATCCCCAATGTCAGCGAGGACGCCACCAAGGACCTCGACGAGCGCGGTATCATCCGCGTCGGCGCACACGTGGTGCCCGGCGACATCATGATAGGCAAGATCACCCCCAAGGGCGAGAGCGACCCCACTCCTGAGGAAAAACTGCTCCGCGCCATCTTCGGCGACAAAGCCGGTGATGTCAAGGACGCATCTCTCAAGGCATCTCCCTCACTCAAGGGCGTGGTCATCGGCACGAACCTCTTCAGCCGTGCCACCAAGAAGAAAAAGTCAAAGAGCGCCAACGCTCAGCTGCCCCAGCTCGACGAGGAGTATGAAAAGCGTCTCGACGAGCTCAAGGATGTGCTCGTGAGCAAGCTCACCACCCTGACCAAGGATCTCACCTCGGCAGGCGTGAAGGATTATCTCGGCACCGACATCATACCCCAGGGCTCCAAGTTTGCCGCTTCGACTCTGCGTGACATCGAGTATGACACCGTCAACCTGAGCAACTGGACCGACGACGCCCACAAGAACGACCTCATACGCGCTACCATAGTCAACTATCTGCGCAAGAGCAAGGAAATCGACGCCGAGCTCCGCCGCAAGAAGTTTGACATCTCCATAGGCGACGAGCTCCCCTCGGGCATCATGCAGATGGCTAAGGTCTACGTAGCCAAGAAGCGTAAGATCAGCGTGGGTGACAAGATGGCAGGCCGTCACGGTAACAAGGGTATCGTGTCGCGCATCGTGCGCCAGGAGGATATGCCGTTCCTGGCTGACGGTACTCCCGTCGACATCGTGCTCAACCCTCTGGGTGTGCCTTCGCGTATGAACCTCGGTCAGATTTTCGAGACCGTGCTCGGATGGGCAGGTCGCGAGCTGGGCGAGAAGTTCGCCACCCCGATTTTCGACGGTGCGTCGCTCGACGACCTCAACGAGTGGACCGACAAGGCTGGACTCCCCCGTTACGGCAAGACCTACCTCTATGACGGAGGCACAGGCGACCGTTTCGACCAGCCCGCCACCGTGGGTGTCATCTACATGCTTAAGCTCGGCCACATGGTCGAGGACAAGATGCATGCCCGCTCCATCGGTCCGTACTCTCTGATCACCCAGCAGCCTCTCGGCGGTAAAGCCCAGTTTGGTGGACAGCGCTTCGGTGAGATGGAAGTCTGGGCGCTCGAAGCATTCGGCGCCAGCCACATCCTCCAGGAGATTCTCACCATCAAGTCTGACGATGTCACCGGCCGCAGCAAGGCTTATGAGGCTATCGTCAAGGGTGATCCGATGCCACCGGCAGGCATACCAGAGTCGCTCAATGTGCTTCTGCACGAGCTCCGCGGCTTAGGTCTGAGCATCAACCTCGAGAACTGATCCTTTACTAACCATACCTTTCACATTCTCTCCCACATAATATAAAATGGCTTTTCGTAAAGACAACAAGATAAAAACCGGATTCTCCAAGATTTCCATCGGGCTCGCTTCGCCCGAGGAAATCCTCGAGAAGTCAAGCGGTGAGGTACTCAAACCCGAGACCATCAACTACCGCACATACAAGCCTGAGCGCGACGGCCTCTTCTGCGAGCGCATCTTCGGTCCTGTCAAGGACTACGAGTGCCACTGCGGCAAGTACAAGCGCATCCGTTACAAAGGCATCGTCTGCGACCGATGCGGTGTGGAGGTGACCGAGAAGAAGGTGCGCCGCGAACGCATGGGTCACATCAAGCTCGTGGTGCCTGTGGCTCACATCTGGTACTTCCGTTCGCTCCCCAACAAGATCGGCTACCTGCTCGGACTCCCCTCCAAGAAGCTCGACCAGGTCATCTACTATGAGCGTTACATCGTCATCAACCCCGGTCCCTTCGGTCCCGAGGGCACTGGCGAGCTGGAGCGTCTCGACCTGCTGACCGAGGAGGAATACTTCTCGTTTGTCGACAAACTCCCTGCCGGCAACCAGCTTCTCGAGGACACCGACCCCAACAAGTTCATCGCCAAGATGGGTGCCGAGGCTGTCTATGACCTCCTCAAAGGTCTCGACCTCGACTCGCTCAGCTACGCTCTGCGCCACCAGGCTGACAATGACGGCTCGCAGCAGCGCAAGACCGAAGCTCTCAAGCGTCTGCAGGTGGTGGAATCTTTCCGCGCCTCGCGCCACCGCAACAAGCCCGAGTGGATGATACTCCAGGCTGTGCCTGTCATCCCGCCGGAGCTGCGTCCCCTCGTGCCTCTCGACGGCGGCCGCTTCGCCACATCCGACCTTAACGACCTCTACCGTCGTGTCATCATACGTAACAACCGTCTCAAGCGACTCATCGAAATCAAGGCTCCCGAAGTCATCCTCCGCAACGAGAAGCGTATGCTTCAGGAAGCCGTGGACTCGCTGCTTGACAACTCGCGCAAGTCGTCGGCTGTCAAGACCGAGGCTAACCGTCCGCTCAAGTCGCTCTCCGACAGCCTCAAGGGCAAACAGGGACGCTTCCGTCAGAACCTTCTCGGTAAGCGTGTCGACTACTCCGCACGTTCGGTCATCGTCGTAGGTCCGGAGCTGAAGATGCACGAGTGCGGCATCCCCAAGAACATGGCTGCCGAGCTCTACAAGCCCTTCATCATCCGCAAGCTCATCGAGCGCGGCATCGTCAAGACTGTCAAGTCAGCCAAGAAGATTGTCGACCGCAAGGAGCCTGTCGTATGGGACATCCTCGAGTACGTCATGAAGGGTCACCCCGTGCTGCTCAACCGTGCCCCGACACTTCACCGTCTCGGCATCCAGGCATTCCAGCCCAAGATGATCGAGGGCAAGGCTATCCAGCTCCACCCGCTCGCATGTACGGCGTTCAACGCCGACTTCGACGGTGACCAGATGGCTGTGCACCTCCCTCTCGGCAACGAGGCTGTCCTCGAAGCCCAGATGCTCATGCTCGGTGCGCATAACATCCTCAACCCCGCCAACGGTGCGCCTATCACCGTGCCCTCGCAGGACATGGTGCTCGGTCTTTATTACATCACCAAGCTCCGCAAGGGCGACAAGGGCGAAGGTCTGAAATTCTACGGTCCCGAAGAGGCTGAAATCGCATATAACGAGGGTCGCGTCACCCTCCACGCTCCCGTGAGCGTGATGGTCGACGACGTTGACGACAAGGGCAACCCCATCCGTCACCTCGTGGAGAACACTTCCGTAGGTCGTGTCCTCGTCAACCAGTACGTGCCCAAGGAGATCGGCTACGTCAACGAGATTCTCTCCAAGAAGTCGCTGCGTAACATCATCTCGCGCGTAATCAAGAAGTGCGGTATCCCCCGCTCAGCCCAGTTCCTTGACGACATCAAGAACCTCGGCTACCGCATGGCGTTCCAGGGCGGTCTGTCGTTCAACCTCGGCGATGTGATTATCCCCAAGGAGAAGGAGCAGTACGTACAGGAAGGCTACGAGCAGGTACAGGAGGTGATGAACAACTACTCTATGGGCTTCATCACCAACAACGAACGCTACAACCAGATCATCGATATCTGGACGCACGTCAACTCCCGTCTTGCCGACACGCTGATGAAGCAGATTTCTGCCGATCAGCAGGGCTTCAACCCTGTCTACATGATGCTTGACTCGGGTGCCCGTGGTTCTAAGGACCAGATCCGTCAGCTCTCAGGCATGCGTGGTCTTATGGCTAAGCCGCAGAAGAGCGGTGCCGAGGGCGGTCAGATCATCGAGAACCCGATTCTTGCCAACTTCAAGGAGGGTCTGTCGGTGCTCGAGTACTTCATCTCTACCCACGGTGCCCGCAAGGGTCTTGCGGATACCGCTTTGAAGACTGCCGACGCCGGTTACCTGACACGCCGTCTGGTCGACGTTGCCCACGATGTGATCATCAACGAGGAAGACTGCGGCACTCTCCGCGGACTCGTATGCACCGAGATCAAGAACAATGACGAGGTAGTCGCTTCGCTCGGCGAGCGCATCCTCGGCCGTGTCAGCGTCCACGACATCATCGACCCCACCACGGGCGAGATCATCGTGCATGCCGGCGAGGAAATCAACGACGAGGCTGCCGACCGCATCAACGCTTCGCCCATCGAGTCTGTGGAAATCCGCTCGGTGCTCACCTGCGAAAGCAAGAAGGGTGTCTGCGCCAAGTGCTACGGACGTAACCTTGCCAACAACCGTCTCGTGCAGAAGGGTGAGGCTGTCGGCGTGATCGCAGCGCAGTCAATCGGCGAGCCTGGTACTCAGCTGACTCTGCGTACATTCCACGTCGGTGGTGTCGCCAGCAACATCGCTGCTGTGTCATCACACACCTCCCGCTATGACGGTACTCTCGAGATCGACGAGCTCCGCACCGTCAAGACCGACGAGAAGGATGCCAACGGACGCAACATCGAGGTGGTCATCGGCCGTCTCGCCGAGATGCGCATCATGGATCCCAAGACCAAGATGATGCTCACATCCGCCAACATCCCCTACGGTTCGAAGCTCTATTTCGACAACGGTGCTTCCGTCAAGAAGGGCGACGTCATCGTGGAGTGGGACCCCTTCAACGCGGTCATCGTCAGCGAGGCTGGCGGCAAGCTCCAGTACAAGGACCTTATCGAGAATGTCACCTACCGCGTAGATGCCGACGAACAGTCGGGTCTCCGCGAGAAGATCATCATAGAGTCTAAGGACCGTAACCGTGTCCCCGAAGCCAATATCGTGGATGCCAACGGTCAGGTCATCAAGACCTACGCGCTCCCTGTGGGTGCCCACCTGATGAAGGAGGAGGGCGACGAGATCAAGCCCGGCGACATCTTCGTCAAGATACCTCGCGCCTCCGGTTCTGCCGGTGACATCACGGGCGGTCTGCCACGAGTTACCGAGCTGTTTGAGGCTCGCAACCCGTCAAATCCCGCCATCGTCAGCGAAATCGACGGCGAGGTCACCTTCGGACGCGTCAAGCGCGGTAACCGCGAGATTTCTGTGCGCTCTAAGCTCGGTGAGGTCAAGACCTACCTCGTGCCCCTGTCCAAGCAGATTCTCGTGCAGGAAAACGACTACGTACGTGCCGGCACACCGCTCTCCGACGGTGCCATCACTCCCCAGGACATCCTCAACATCATGGGTCCGACGGCTGTGCAGGAATACATCGTCAACGAGGTGCAGGACGTGTACCGCATGCAGGGCGTGAAGATCAACGACAAGCACTTCGAGGTGATCGTGCGCCAGATGATGCGCAAGGTCAACATCCTCGACCCGGGCGACACCATGTTCCTCGAACAGCAGATTGTCGACAAGCGCGCCTTCATGGAGGAGAACGACCGCATCTGGGGCAAGAAGGTTGTGACCGATGCCGGCGACAGCGAAAACGTCAAGCCTGGCCAGATCATCACCGCCCGCAAGCTCCGCGACGAGAACTCGGCTCTCAAGCGCCGTGACCTCAAGCTCGTGGAGGTGCGTGACGCACTCCCTGCCACATCGGAGCAGATTCTCCAGGGCATCACACGTGCCGCCCTCCAGACCACCAGCTTCATGTCGGCTGCATCGTTCCAGGAAACCACCAAGGTGCTCAACGAAGCCGCCATCAACGGCAAGGTCGACAACCTTGAGGGCATGAAGGAAAATGTCATCTGCGGTCACCTTATCCCCGCAGGTACAGGCCTCCGCGAATACGAGCGCATCGTAGTCAGCGGCAAGGACGACATCGACGACTTCTTCGACGCCACCACCCCCGACGTAGTCGACGTGGACCACGAAGTAGTCATGGACTAACCCGCTTTTTAGCTGTAATCCCGCATAGAGGGGGCGCACCATCCGATGGTGCGCCCCCTCGTGCGTCATACCCCCACGCCAGCGCGGACGCGGACATGCCATGGCATGTCCCTACATGAGATGGGAGTAATCGTAGGGTCGCGACCTGTCGCGACCGTTTGTGGCGAATGTCGGTATCCGCGTAGGGTCGCGACAGGTCGCGACCCTACGCGGGGTGGCTGCGTTGTCAGCTCGGGGTGTTAACCCCGAAGGGAGTAGTAGCCACATGCAAGCAAACCGTCAGGTTTGTGAAGCTTGTGGAAAACGGATGGGAAGGAAATCCGGCGGTGTAACTGCCGGGGCAAGCCGTCTGTGATTATGCCCCGGCAGCTAACGCCGCCGGTATATGGTGGTATGATTTTAACCCACAAGCTTCACAAACCTGACGGTTTGCTTGCATGTGGCTACATCTCCCGTCGCGGCTACGCCGCGTCAGTTCTGCGTTTTATTTGTAGGGACATGCCGCAATGCTGTCTAAGCATGGTCAGTGAATCCAATATAGGAGGTACGTCTCCGACGTACCTATCCGCATCAGAGCTTTAAATGACAGCATTGGGCCATCTGTGGCATGTCCGGCCGCCTCGCGATGGATTCGAGCGGGGTTGCGGGGGCAAAATGGGGGCTTGTGGATGGGGTTTGCGAAATTATAACTAAAAGGGGTGTGTGAATTAACATAATTTAGCAAATGGGGGGGGGTAATTTATGAATATTTAGTACATTTGCACACTGCATAAATTGCTGTCTGAAGAAATCTTGTGGGGCGGAAATTCACTTGGACCAAATGATTCTCACACACATAGGAGTTAACAAGATTTGAAAGTAAAGACTACTCCCCGGCAGGCATAGCACGGCATTATACAGGATGGCAGGGCATCCCCCCATGCCGACAGGACAAACCAATTGTAATCCATCGAAACAACAAACACAAAATTAACCAAATAACTAACACAAAAACCAATTCATTATGAAGAAATTTCTCACGTTCTTCGCTATGCTTTGCGCTCTGCTTGGTTTTTCCGTGCCAGTTACTGCTGATACGTATTATATTAAAGGCGGTGACGATTGGACTAATGGTACGGAGCTGAAACGAGAGGGGAGCACAACTGTGTACTCTTGCACGATGGCTATGCCTGCGAATGCACAGTTTAAGGTATATAATTCCACATTGAATAGATGGTGGGGTTATGGGAATGACAATGATACGTGGACTATCTCCTCTTTCCCTGCTACAAAGCAAATCTGGTGTGACACCTCCAACGATTCGGGAGGAACAATTAAGATTACTCCTGCCGGTACATACAAATTCTCTTTTGATACCAATGGAAATAATCTAACCGTGTCAAAGTCAGCGACTACTCCCTACATCTATATTGACGGAGCATCGCGGCCTTTCACTAAAAGCGGTAGCGATTGGGTTTACACGGTGGACGCTTCTACAGTTACAAAGGAGTTCCGTGTGCAGAATGCCGATAATTCTTCTGCTCTTGGCTCGAATCTTTCAAATGTGGCAATATGCCCTAATGGAACTGCTTCTAATGGGGTAAAATACACTGCAACGTATAATGGAACATGGGCTGTGCCTGAGAGTGCTCTTGGTTTGCCGATAACTGCTGAAGTTTATGGAAACTATTCGGGCAGAATTACGCTTTCTAACGGATCTTATACAATCAAGTTAAGTTCAGATTTAAAGGAAATAACTTTTTCTAAAAACGGTCCTGTCAAGCCGGCTACTCCTGTGCTGCCCGCGGCTGCTACCTCTAACAAGGTGACTATCCCGTCGGTAAGCGGTGCTACGGTCTACTATACGTTTGACGCTTCGCTCAAGGACGACCCCAGCACTGCCACATGGACCGAATACACCGGTCCGATCGACCTCAATGCCGCCAACGTGACCATATATGCACGCGCCCTCGGCAACGGTGACGGCGGTCTCTGGTCCGATCTCGCCCAGCAGTCGTACACCTACGGCATGCCCGTGCCCACTATCTCTATAAGCAACGACGGCACCGTGACGATATCGGTAAGCTCTACCGTCAGCGACGGCAAACTCATGTATGGCTTCTCTAACTCAGCCATCAACCAGCCTTATACCGCTTCGTTCAAGGCATCGGAGGGACAGACCATCTATGCGCAGTACACCTCTGTCATCTTCGGCAACTCTGAGGTCGCATCTGCCACCTACGCCGGTGCCCGCACTGTCAAGGAGATTACTCTCTATACCCGTGACGATATCAAGAACGGCAATTCCGGACGTGGCACCGCCACTGCTGCCGGTGCCGACGGCATATGGAAAGTCGCATCGGTAAGCATCCCCTCGGGTGCCAATTCGACTTACTGGAACTCGACCCTGTCGGTCAAGGTGACCTATTCGGACAATACTTACGCATGGTACAGCACCACTCAGAACACTGAGGTCAACACCATCCAGGCAAACGGCTGGAAGAACACATTTGTCCGTTCTACCTGGCCTGTCGAGAGCACTGCCAACTGCGGCTTCTTCGTGGAGAACTCCGGCGGCAAGACTGTCACCGTCTACGCCCGCTTCATCGGCGATGACCTCCAGATCAGCGCGGTGATGCCATACAATAATTTGACCATGAGCTCGACACCCAAAGTGGCTGGTTGGGCTGTAGGTACTACAACCAGTTCCGGTGAGACCTGGTCAAAGTGGGTTGACTTCACCAAAATGTCAGATAGCCCCAAGAGCTACGAATACGAGTTTGAAGCCTCGGGCGCCAATGCTTATTTCATGCTTGACATCAATGGCTCGAAGTATCAGCCAGCCAATGGCTCCATATCGCTTGCCGATGGCTCTACATATGTATTCGCTGAGAAAACTGCAGGGCAGACTAACCAGTGTACTCTTTCAGGGCTGACTTCTGGCACGCGCTATGTGATGACCTTGACCGAGACCGAGATGGGTCTGCGTCTGAGCATCACCGAGGCTGGTGTGCCCAAGCCCGTGTTTGTGCGCGCTGCAGAGAGCAACGTCGTGACCGTCAATGTGCCCGACGGATGCACACTCCATTACACCGTCAACGGTGGCGCGGAGCAGACTGCCACTTCTCGAGTGACCCTGACCATCCCCACCGATGGCATGACTGTCAGCGCATATTTCACCAAGGACGGTGAGACTGGCGAGACTGTCAACGGCTCGTTTGACTACTATACCGCACCGCAGCGTTGGGCATCCAAGGAGTGGAGTCTCAGCGATGATGGCATCATGCCCCTCGGCTCTGTCAAGTACTTCTACATGTCACGCTACCAGAACGACGACCGCGTGTCGCCCGAATGGGAGCTTGTCAAGAACGGTAATACCTACACACTTGACTACTTCATGTGTATCCCTGCTGCCGAGTTCCGTCTGCGCCGTATCGCCAAGGATAGCGACGGCACAATCACCTACCGCGACTTCGGCCTTGATGCGGTGGAGAAGATTACTCCGACTTCCATCGGTGCTACCGCCGCTACTGTTGGCACTGCCGATTCTCCCAAGACAGTGAGCAAGAACTACACCGTCTATGGCGGCTCTAACGGCAACAAGTCCAGAGGTTATGCCTGGGATCTCGGCTACTCTCTGGTGTCAGTGAAGATAACCGACACGACCGACGGCAACAATGCCTATGGTAACAATACTCTCCAGATGACTCTGTCGGTGGACTTCTCACATCCCTCTACCGCCAATGTCGCTCCTATCAAGGGTATGCCTTATATCGCCCTGACTGGTTCGAAACTACAGATTCCTACTATCGCAGGTCAGAACATCAAGCATGCCACCGAACTTCCCGACGGATACAGCAACGCGTTTACCAACGCCTGGATCCAGTATGACGAGGATTCCAATATGCTCGTCTACGGTGACAATGTGACCGGTAAGGACTACTATTCTGGCGGCTCTTATCATAAGCCCGAAAATGGCGCTGTGATGAACTCTACCATTCTTCCTCCCCGCTACCCGATCTGGTTCAAACTCGTGGACGAGGAGGGTAATGAGTCCAATGTGACATCCAACAAGACCATCCTCAAGTACAAGGGTCAGGAGACACGCAAGTTCAAGACTCCTAACGGCACATCTACCAACGACAATGTGAAGTTTGCGGTCTATGCCCTCAACGATATGGAGATGTCGGGTCTGTTTAAGATCTATTCAGGCTACGGCGGCTTCCGTTATGGTGACGTTGAAAACGGTCTGTCGCTCCACAGCAACTGGGGTGTCGGACATCAGCCCCAGAATAAGCCTTACGATTACTCCATCATCCCCTCTGGAGTGGCGATGCCTCTCAACGGCGGCGGTCCCAAGACCAAGGCTGACGGCACAGCTGATCGTGACCCGGCTAACACCACCAGCGAAGGCTACGGCAACGAGGACAACTATGCCGGCCGTTACTTCGGTTTCGACAAGCGCACATACGTGTCGGAGCTTAACTTCTACTACGCGCTCGAGCCTGATACATGGGTTCCTGCAAATGTAGAGGTGATAAACACCAATCCGCTCGTAGGCGGAGGCGGCGATGAAGCAAATTACAACTCTCACCATGCCGATGACGCTACGATGAATATCAACAATCCCACCAACGACGGACGTAACTACTCATGGTTCCGCTTTGTCTACACCGGTCTTTTCGGTAAGATAGACCTTAAGAAGGAGGGATTCAACACAGGACGAGTGACATGGGGTATCAATGACAAGAAGGAGGCTACCGATGATAAGATCCTCAACTATCAGGTGACATTCTATCAGGTCGACACCAACGCTCCCCAGGGTCAGGCAAATCCTGGCACAGAGAAGACCGTTGTGCCCAAGCAGGCTCCTGCCAATGAGAAGTATGTCGAGACGGCATTCGAACTTGAGCCGGATCTCGAGCCCGGATGGTATGAAGCCAAGCTTGAATACTGGGTGGATACCTTCGACGAGGACGGCAATGCTCTGCCTAACCAGCATAAAGTGGCATATTCAACCCGTATACTGATCTTCAAGATGTCGGCTGCCGATATCGTGGCAAAGCAGCGTGTGACCCAAGCCGCCGACGGTGTCCGTGTCTACCACCCCGTCATCGATGTGACCCCCGATGCTTCATCATCGATCAAGGCGCTCAATGCTGATACCGATGTCAAGACTGTATATGCCACCATCACCATCGACGGCATCAGTGACAATGCTGTCACCCGTATCGTCGACATGGACGGCAATGACTTCCCCAACTACGGCTCCGGTGCCGAGGGCATGACTGTAGAGTACAAGCGTGATGACCGTCAGGCTATCGTGCACTATCCCGAGGGATTCTTCACCTCGCGCACACAGATGCCCGATATGCGTTTCGCAGTGCGTAATGCTGCCATCGATGCGCGTACTGACTTCTCTATGACCATCGCGTCAAGCGAAGGTCTGGGAGCGACATCGACCGACAATGCCACGGTGTATATGCCTGCTGGGGTTCTCTACGGCAAGCTCGTGCCTCAGGCTGTCGAGAGCAATATCAATCCTGATGTAGAGTTTAACGCTCTCGGCGTGACTAACCAGGATGACCTGCCCGAAGGCGAGGCTCGTGACGGCTACGCCCGTATCCGTTACGTCGACAAGAACAACAATGACGATCCCTGCTATATAGGCACTATGGGAGGCACTTCTGTGATGGCTGAAATCAAGTACATCGCCAACGATGGCACTGAGAAGGTGCTCTTCGGCGGTGAGAAACTTGACATGCGTCTCAATCCCGATGACGACAACGCTGTCTATACCGCTAAGCGTCTGAAGATAGCCGGTATCCCCTACGAGACCGAGACTGCAACAGATGCTGCCGGCGAGACCATCAGCGTCCGCAAGGACCAGACTGCCAAGTTCAGCGTACAGCTGACCTACACCATCTCAGGTTATGATCCGTTTGTCTCTCGTCTGAAGGAGACCACCCTTACTTACAATGCCGAGGAGCTTACCTCGCCCCGTAAGGGTCTTGCCGACATCAAGACCAAGGACGATATGCGCGGAGAAACCTCTGCCGATGGCAAGACTGTCGCAACTGACGTGACTGCTATCAGCGAGTCGTTCGTTGAGAACTACGGCGGTCTGATCACCAATATCGAAGATGCCCATGTGGCTCTCCAGGCTGTGCCCAAACATGAAAAGCTCATAGGCTATGACAGCTTCGACAAGTGGTATATGGACCACGGCGACAAGTATGAGGACGAGAAGGCTACGCCTAACCCCCACAGCCCCGCCAAGCGCCGCGCCATAGGTCATACCGATCTCACCGGTACCACTACCTTTGCTGCGCCAGAGGAGGTGCATCCGCTGCTGCGTGAAGACGGTGCACCTGTCAAGGTTGCTTCTGACTTCCAGAACACTACCACCGTCAACAATGCCTGGTGGAACAGCGCAGCCTCTGTAGCTCCTGTATTCCATAAGTCTGACCATATCAAGGGCGATTTCGTCCGCGACAGTAAGGGCAACATTACCGGCTGGACATCTGAGAGCAAAATCCAGAAACCCGCACAGCATCGCGAATACTGGGCTGGTGTCATGGCTGGCAATAACAAGGCTTACAAGGAAAATGTATGGAACAACGGTATCATCGAGCGCGAAAACGGTGTCTCAGTGGATATCCGCGATCCCAAGCATGGCTACTACGACATGGCAAGCCACTTCGCTTCGGTTACCGATGAAAGTGGAGCAGAGAAGGAGGTACGCTCAGCATACCATCTCGGCGAGATGCCTCTCAACGCCAACGATGTCATGGCTCTCTATGGCAACAGTGAGGATCCCCACGGTGTCGCTTCGTACCTCGGCGAGTATGCTGCTCTGCGCAGTGTGGTGCTGCCCATCCACGAGCAGATGAGCGAGGAGATAGCCAAGGCTAAGTTCACTGACTGCAAGGCTTCAGTGACTATCGACGGAGTCACCTATAAACTCGACTACCCCGCAGATGAGCCTTGGAACTACGGCAATACATGGAAGACCCGCGCGGAGCTTGCGTTCAACTCCTCTAATGCTGCCGGTCTTAATGGCAAGTCACCTGCCGAGGCTATCTTCGCTAAGGCTAACAACCATATGGTATTCAAGGTCAACCACGTCAACCACGAGTCATGGTTCGTGCCCAACGGCATACCCCAGGGTGCTCCCAAGACCTACTCGCTGTGGGAAGCCTTCAAGGGTACAAGATTTGGTAGCGTCGCATTTAACGACCTAACTACCGACAAGCAGAAGGATGACTACATCATGAGCGTGATTCGCATGGAGCTTGATGACTACTGCCCGCTGGCTTATGATGTGCGTTACACCTATCCGTTCCTGACCACTGAGAAGGTTACCGCCGAGAATTATAACAACGCCAAGACACGTGCTGCCGCCACTGAGGACTTCAACCGCATCAACAACATGCTTGCGGCTGTGACACCTGGAGAGGTGACCCCTGTGGCTGCCCGTGATACCGGCCGTGTACCTTTCTTCAGCAACATGACAACAAGTCCCGAAGATGTGGTGCCCACCGCCATCAGCGATGTCAACGATGACATCCGCGGCAGCGGGTTCAGCATCGTCTACAACCGCGCTGCCGGCACAGTGACTGTCACTGCCGAAGGTGACCGCCAGCTCAAGGACGCAGCCGTGTATGACGCCACAGGTGCCTCCCTCATTACCGGTACTTCTGCTGACCGCATCAGCGATCAGATCATCGTGCTCGATGTGCGCAACATCGCCCGCGGTGCCTACGTGGTAAGCACCAACCTCGGTGGTGCCAAGTTCATGAAATAATTAACTATGGCAAGTGAATATAATCCCCATATAATAATTATTTAGCACAGGATTGTAATGCCGGCGGGATACGTTCCCATTCCCCGCCGGACATTACTCCCGGCGCGGGGGCTGTCGTGATGACAGCCCCCGCGTTGCGTTTTGTCGGGAGGGTGGGTAAAGAAAAAGTCCTTAAGGTCTTTAGGGACCTTAAGGACTTTAAGGACTTTAATGGGATGTCCGCCGCAATGGGGTGTGCGTTGATAAGGTCTTATAATTCGTATAAATCTTATAAGTCGGATGAGATTTATAAGAATTATAAGAATTATAAGAATTATACGAATTATGCTGTGGTGGCGGAGCGTCAGCGCCGGGTGAGGTGCTTGTGTAGGGTGGCGGTGGGTGGGGCTTCCTCGATGCGGTGGGTGACGTAGATGAGGGAGAAGGTGCGGGCGCGGGCGAGGCGGTCGATGGTGGCGCGGATGGCGCGTTTGGCTGCCTGGTCGAGTCCGTGGAGGGGTTCGTCGAGGATGAGCAGGGGTGGGGTCTTGATGAGGGTGCGGGCGAGGAGGAGCAGCCGCTGTTCGCCAGCCGAAAGGGTGCGGAAGGGTCGGTCGGCGAGGTGGGAGATGTGGAGGTAGTCAAGCCAGCGGGCTGCGAGGTCGAGCTGAGGCTGAGTGAGCTTCTTGTACTGCCCTACGGTGTCGTTGAGCCCCTGCGCCACGACATGCAGCCCTAAGGAGTGTCCGCCGTTGAAGTAGAGGTGCATCTCGGGCGACACGTAGCCGATGCGCCGCTTGATGTCCCAGATGCTTTCGCCGCTGCCCCGGCGGCGTCCGAAGAGGCTGAGGTCGTTGGAGTAGCCCTGCGGATTGTCGGCGTGGATGAGTGACAGGAGTGTGGATTTTCCGGCACCGTTGGCACCTGATAGTATCCAGTGCTCGCCCATGCGTATCTCCCACGAGATGTCATCGATAATGATGGTCTTGCCGTAGCCTATGCGGCAGTGGCGCATCTCCACGATAGGAGTGTCCACAGGCGGCATGTCGGCAGCCTCATCAGCTATCGGGAGCATCTGCTCGTCAGCCACGGTGTAGTCAAAGAGGGAGTCGAGGCTGCCACGTCCGGCATAGGTGACCGATGGAAGCAGCGAGAGCCCTTTGATGGGGATAATGGAGGTGACGAACGGCGGAATCTCGTTGACATTGCATAGCAGCATCATGATGGAGGTGGCTCCGTCGGCGGTAATAGCCTCCATGGCAACATCGAGCTCGCGGCGCGCCTCCACATCGAGACCGATATAGGGGTTGTCGAGAATCAGCAGGTCGGGCGCGTCAAGGAGCTGGTTGATGACGAGCATCTTGCGCAGTTCGCCGCTTGAGAGACCGTTGACAGGCTTGTCCTCATACTTGCGGAGCTGCATGCGCTCTGCAAGGTCGCACCATGCGGGGCTGTTGAGGCGGTCACCCATCACCTCGCGGACGGTGGGGACTTCGCCGTTCATGCCCGACTCGTAGCGTTGCTGGTAGTATTCAGCCTTGAAGCCGGCGAGTGAGTGGATGTCGTTGAACTCCACGTAGCGCACCGTCAGGCGTCCGCGCGGCGAGGCGATGTCGTTGGTGGCGAAGTTCCAGCCGCGCTCTATGATGCGGGCGAGGGAGGTTTTGCCCGCGCCGTTGGGACCTATCACCACCGTCAGTCCTTCGGGGATGACGGTGGAGTGGGGGTTGGCGATGGTCACGCCCGTATATTTCAGCAAAGGGCTGCGCAGCCCGATGAGCTGCGCAGCCTTGAGAGGGGATGATGACATAAGTCAGAGATTTTTTATAAATCTTATAAATCTTATAAATCTTATAAATCTTATAAGAATTATGTGTCTTATTCAGAATTTGTAGGCGGCGCCTACGAGACCGTTGAAGCCCTCGTAGGGGATGCCTCCTATCATGGTGACTTTGCGGCTGAGGATGTTGTTGAACTCGGCGAAGAGCGAGAGCTGCTGGTTGAGGCGGTATGTGCCGCCGAGGTTGATGTCGGAGATGTTGCCGAGATCGCGGCATGTGTTGGTGGCGCGCGGTTCGGGCAGCAGGGTGAAGTGGGAGTCGATGATGGCGCGGCGCGCACGAAGCTCCCAGCCCACGGTCACATCAAGCGGCTTGATGGGATGCACTGTCAGGTCCACACCAGCCACATACTTGGCGCGGTCACGCCAGAGATACCATCCCTTTTCGTAGTCCTGGGGGGCAGCCTCCACATGGGCTTCAAGCTCCGCCCAGTCCTTGTAAGCCGCGCCTACGGTCAGTCCGGCTTTCCATCCCTTGATGTCCTGCGATGCGAAGAGCGAAGTGCTGTGGTGGAGCTGCGGCATCAGCCAGTCGTTGGCTCGTGCGTAGGCAAATGACAGTCTGCCGTAGATAGCCTTGCGCGGACCCACGGTGAGGGCTATCTCGGCATCGTAGGGCACATAGCTCTCGCGGTAGGCTATCATGGGGGAGTTGAGATAGTTGACGTTGTAGAGCGAGGCGAGGGTGTTGAGGCGCGCTCCGCCGGTGACCGTACCGGTGACAGTGACGAGTTTGGCGGGATGCCAGTCAATGCGCACATCGGGCGACAGGCGCACCACCGCGCCGCCGTTGATCACGAAGTCCACGTTTAGACCCGCATCGAGGTTGAAAGCCGAGCTGCGGAGCTGATAGCGCGGAGTCAGCGACAGGATGCCGTTGTTATAAGCCTCACGGCAGTCGGAGAGCATATAGCCCTCGTCGGGGGTCATGGAGTAGTTGGCAACCGAGCTGCGCGGACTGAACGACATGGTGTAGCCCGCATCGAGTCCGATGGACGAAGTCTCGGTGAATGGCATCAACGCATCGGCGCGGATATCCATCACGCTCTGGCGTATCGGTTCGCGCGAATCGGTGTCGAGAGCTTCGGGCCACGCATACCAGGGGAGGCGGTTGCGGTAGCCGAAGTAGCCGTATGAGGCATAGACATTGTATTTGAGGCTCTGCACGCTCGAATGCCAGGCTGCGGTGACATTGACCGCATTGACATACTGGTGCCATGTGCCTTGGATCTCATAGAGATCGCCTGGGATGTCATAGTAGGGGTTGAAAGAGGAGAAGCGGTAGTCTATGCCGGCGTCGATAAACGAACGCTTGCCCACCGCCTGATGCAGGTCGATGCCGAAAGCAGCCGACGAGTGGCGGTGCTCGATGCCGCTGACCTTGTAGTTGGCACCGTTGAACTGTCCCCAAGCCGACAGGCGCGTGTGGTCGGTGTCGATGAAGCGGTAGCCAGCCGAAGCCTCCACGTGGTAAGCGGGCCAGTATGCCGCCATGGCATATCCGCGGTAGGGCGAAGTGGGGAGAGTGTCGTTCCAAGCCGCCGGCTGGTAGAATGAGGCTGTAGGCACCACCGGTGCGCTGGTCATGCGCTGGCTGTACTCCACAGGTGATGCCGCCACAGGCTTAAGCCCTATCACAGGCACCTGCTGGAGGCGTGAAAACGAGCGGTGGGTGGGCACGATGTCGTGGGTGACATCCACCTCCTGGGCGAGTTGCTGCGCGGAGGCAGCCGAGGCTGTTGCTGTGACGAATATGGCGGTGGCTAATATGTTGAGATTCATAAGGGTTTATGTTTCAGTGTGATGCAGATTCTGTTATTTCTTGAGCCTCTGGTCAATCATCAGGAAGATGTCAGGCTGCTTGCCGGGATAATTGGTCTTGAGGGTCTTGAGGTACTGGTCAGCCTCGAAAGTGTTGCCCGAAGCGCGGAGCGCGTCGCTGAGCACGATGAAGCCGCGGGCGAGCCAGTAGGGCTGCGCGGGCGAGGCGTCGATAAATGCGTTGACGGTCTTGATGGCACCCTTGGTGTCGCCGCGGTCAAGCATGCTCTGGGCGAGATAGACCGCGCTCTTGGAGCCGTTGGTGTCGCTTACCTGCGAAGCCACCTTAGCCCATTCAGCCTCCGCCTCGTCGATTTTGCCGGTGCGCTTGAGAGCCAGACCGCGCATGAAGCGGGTCTCAGTCAGCCGATCTGTCGGGACATCCGACATGGCGAGCACCTTGTCAGCCTCGGCGATGACCGTGGCGTCGTCGCCAGCCTGGAGCGAGTTGGTCATGATGCCCATGCGGGCGGAGAGCAGGTTGGAGGGGTTGGAGGCTGACTGTGACAGCTCCTTGTACTCCTCGAGAGCCTGGTCACCGTTGCCCTGGCTGAGCAGCCCGTCGGCGAGGATCACGCGGGCATCCTCAGCCACGGTGGATTTAGGATAGGTGTTGACGAGGCGCGAGCTGAATTCCACAGCCTCCTCGGTGTTGCCCTTGGCGCGGGCATTGTCGGCAAGATAGTAGAGGGCTTCAGCCTCAAACATGCCGCCAGGGTATCTGCCTATGTAAGCTAAGAGCGGCTTGGTGTTGCCGTCGGCGTTGTAGGCTTTTTCGGCGGCGTAGAATGCCGAGCGGTCGATGTCAGCCTTGTCGACCGACGGTGCGCCGGGAATCGACTCCATGAACTCCACATATTCGTCAAGTCTGCCGGCATCAGCCATGAGCTGTTTGAGGTCGTCGGCAGCCACACGCGCCTCGTCGCTCGACGGGTATGCCTTGATGACCTCCTTGTAGGCATCGATGGCTTTGGACTTGTCCTTGCTGCCGCCGTTCTGGGTGTTGATGGCGAGGATGAGCGCGGCGCGTCGTCCCTGGGCTGTCAGCGGATAATCTCTGAGCAGACGCGAGTATGTCGCGTTGGCTTGTGAGGTCTGCGCCATGGCGGTCTGTGCCGAAGCCTTTTCAAGCAGAGCCTCAGGCACATAGGGGCTTTCGGGGAACGATGACATCATCGCGTCGAGCTGGGTGACCTTGGCACTGTTGTCACCTGTGAGACCCTGCATGACGGCAGCCTGATAGAGGGAGTAGTCGGCGGTGCCAGGCGAAGTCTCAGCCGCCGTGCGGTATTGCGCCATAGCCTGCGAGTATTTCTTGTCGTAGTAGAGACAGTCGGCTATGCGGTTACGGGCATCCGCGCTCAGACGGTTGTCGAGCATGCCTGTGTTGAGGGCTTTGGTGAGGTCAGTCTGAGCCGCGGCGTAGTCGTGAAGCTCATAGCGGGCGTATCCGAGGTTGTAGAGAGCCAGGGCGCGGTTAGGGTCGTCGGCTGAGGCTCCTGAGAGATACTTGGAGTAGGCTTCGGCAGCCTCGGCTGGCTGCGACAGGAGAGTGTGGCAGTCGCCTTCCCATATGAGGGCTTCGTGGCTGACCGCACCGCTGCCGCCTCTTACCTCGCGGAGTGCTTGCAGGTGGCTGAGGGCTTCGGAGGCATCGCCGTCATTGATTTCGGCGATGGCGAGTCCGAGCAGGGCGCGCTGCTTGGCAGTCAGCACCTCGGCAGTCGGGTTCTTGAACTTGTCGGCAGCCTCCAGAGCCTTGGCATAGTTGCCGTCGGCGAGGTAGCCTGACACTATATGGTTCTGCACCGCAGGAGCGTAACGAGAGTCGGGATAGGAGGCGATGAAGTCTTCAAATATCGCCGCGCTGTTTTCAAACGGGGCTTTGCCGCCGTTACTTTTAGCCACGGCGTAGTTGTAGAAAGCCGTCTCACGAGTGGCAGGGTCATATGTCATCTCGTAGGCTTTCTGGAAAGCCATCAGGGCAGAGTTGGTGTTGCCCTGCTTGAGGTAGGTCTGACCGAGGTAGAGATATGCGCTCTGTCCCATGGCGTTGTCCTCGTTGACAGCCTGCTGGAAGAGCTTGCCGGCAGCAGCGTAGTCGCCGCGGTTCCACTCGTCGATGCCGAGGATGTAATATGCCGACGGGGCGGGGTTCTTGGCTTTGGCGGCGTAGTCCCACAAGTATGGCGCAGCCTCCTCCAGATTGCCCATGGCGTAGAGCGACTCGCCGGCTATGCGTCGGCTCTCGGTGGTGAAGGAGGGTATGATGTTGGCGGCTATAGCCTTGCGTGCCGAAGCGAGAGCTTCGGGGTAGTCGCCCTGCATGAAGTAGATCTGCGCCATGTAGTAGGGAGCGGATGCGCCAGGGGCAGTGGAAGTGTCGACGGTCTTGAACAGCTTCAGAGCCTCGGAGTAGTCCTTGCGCGCATAGGCTATGTAGGCGAGGTAGTAGCGGGCGGCATTGCGGTAGCGGTTGTCAGCTACCAGGGTGTCGAATTTCGCAGAAGCCTGCGTGTAATCGCCGAGCATGAGCAGCGAGTAGGCTTCGCGGTAGAGCATGTCGCCAGCCTGGGTCTCAGAGAGGGCATCGGGGTCTACCCGTGCATACTGGTCCACTGCTTCGCGGTAGCTGCCGGTGTTGAAGAGCACATCGCCTACAGCCATCATCATCTCCTGACGGTGCACCGACGAGGGGTATTTCCTAAGCCAAGCCTCAAGCATCGGCAGAGCTTCGTCATCGCCGATGCCGAGAGTGGCAAGAGCCATGTAGCGTTCCGCCTCCTCGCGCTGGTCGGGGGTGGACGTGAGCTGGATTACATTGAGCATCTGGTCGAGGCATCCCTCGTAGTTGCGGTCAGCCCACATCAGGCGTCCGCGGCTCAGGTATCCTTCGGCATCGGCGAGGTTGAGGTCGGCGGTGGTGGCGCCGGCAGCGAGCATCGACGATCCAGCAAGGATTGTCAGCAGTAGTTTACGCATATCTTAAGAGGATATAATTAGGCAAAAAAAATATTTACAAAAGTAATGAAACTTTTGTAAATAGTCCTTCACTCCGAACGGTTTCGGTAGAAATAATTTGTTGTCTGTAAGATATGGCTGCTTCTAAGGCACGACAGGCGTAAACTCTGGTTTAGAGAAACCAGGCAAGCACCACGATGGCAATGAACGAGACAACGCACAAGAAACTTTCGCGGTTCTTGTCGCGCTGAACCTGCGCCACCTCTTCCTGCTCGTAACGGTTGCGGCGGATATTTCCAGATTGCCACATCAGTTGATTGGTGTAGTCCATGTCTTTTGTGGTCTCCGAACCACTGCGGTTAGTATTCATTGCTACTTATGATAAGTAATTGGTTTTCAGTGATATGATGCGGAGAGACGGTATAGATTTTCCCAACGTAGCACTGCGGTGGGGCATCATAAGGTTGTTTTGATAGTGCAAAGTTAGAAGTTTATTTGAATAAAATTAATCAAAAAAAGTATTTTAATTGTTAAAAAACGGATAAAGGGCGGTTTAAAAAGATACCAGATGATGGTTGTGAAGCAGAAAGTCAGTATATTTGCAGTCAGAAACGGTTTCTCGCCGTCAAGGGCGAGAGGCGGCGATGTCACGGTAGCAGAGGCGTCCGTGCATCCCCGTCAGGGAACCGGGTGTGAATCCCGGACAGTCCCGCTGCTGTGAGTTCCATCAATCAAAAAGGCATCGTTTCGTTTACCCAAGGTCACTGGTTGCTGTCAAGGCATCCGGGAAGGCCGTAAACGATGCCGGAACGAGTCAGAAGACCTGCCGTGTCTGCTATCATCAGCCATCACACCCCGCGAGGACGGGCCGGCAGATGCGACTCTCTGGCTATTGGAGCATTCCCTCCTGCATTTCTTAAGATGCATTGGTGGGGACGCAACTTAGTAGACAAGATGTTATTCTGACGGCAATTTTAAATTTAAGATTTAAAATCGGTAACTTTATAATCGAATGAATTTTCATTATTGGGTGCGATGGCGCGTTGATGCGTCGTCGCACTGTTTTTTATATTGTCACCGTTAGAATAGTCAGTATTGTTGATTTACAAATCTCTATTTAGTTTTATTGCTTTTCTGCTACTCCTGCAGGTAGCCACGGGCTGTCGTGAAGACGAGCTCGTGGTGCCAACGGAGTATGACATCGTGGGCGATGAGGAAGGCTCGTCGCTGATACGCGGGTTTTACCTCGTCAACGAGGGCAACATGGGCTCCAACAAGTGCTCCCTTGATTATTACGACTACACCACAGGGCTCTATGCCCGCAACTTCTATGCCGAGCGTAATCCCGATGTCATCAAGGAGCTTGGCGATGTGGGCAATGACATAGGCATCTACGGCTCCAAGCTCTATGTGGTGGTCAACTGCAGCCACAAGGTTGAGGTGATGGATGCCTACACCGGCATACGTATCGGGCAGGTCGACATCCCCAACTGCCGCTACGTGCGCTTCCACCGCGGACGGGCGTATGTCAGCAGCTATGTAGGTCCCGTGCTCATAGACCCTGAAGCTCCCAAGGGAGCAGTGCTGGAGATTGACACCCTCAGCCTCAAGGTCACGCGCAAGGTCAGCGTGGGCTATCAGCCAGAGGAGATGGAGATAGTAGACGACTACATGTATGTGGCAAACAGTGGCGGCTACCGCGCCCCCGACTATGACCGCACCGTTTCGGTCATCGAGATGATAGACTTCAAGCAGGTGCGCCAGATTCCAGTAGCCATCAACCTCCACCGCCTCAAGAAAGACCGATACGGCAAGCTGTGGGTGACTTCGCGAGGCAATTACAAGGATGTGCCCTCCAACCTCTACGTGCTTGACAAGAAGCCCGGCTACAACGAGATGGAGGTCACCGACAAGTTAGATATACCCTGCTCCAACATGGCTCTGCACGGCGACAGGCTCTATTACTACTCTACGCAGTGGAGCGACTACAGCCAGTCAAACACCATCACCTACGGCATCATAGACGTGCGCACCAAGCAGCAGGTCAGCACCTCCTTCATAACCGACGGCACCGACCGCGAGATCACCATCCCCTACGGCATAGCCGTGCACCCGGTGACTGGCGACATCTTCGTGACCGATGCCAAAAACTATGTGTCGTCAGGCACCCTCTACTGCTTCAGCCCCGACGGCAAGAAGAAGTGGAGCGTGCGCACAGGCGACATCCCAGCCCATATAGCTTTCCTACCAGTCAGATGAAACATCTCTCCACATATCTTGCGATGGCATGCGCGGCAGTGACGGCATGCAACAGTGCCGACAATCCGCCCATGGTGAGTCTCGGCATTGACGATACCTACTACATAGCGCGCATGCAGAAGCTGCCTCTCACATCGGCTCTCACGGGCGAAAAATACTCGTGGAAAGTCAACGGCAAGGAGGTGTCGACCGACCGCCAGTACATCTTCATGGAGCAGAGGGAGGGTCTCTACGAGGTCAGTTTTGACATCATAGACCCGTCCTCCCCTTTCCACCACGATTTTACCGTCACGGTGATGCGCGAAGAGATCGAATACTCTCCTTACATCTCCAAGGTGGTGGAATACTGCCCTGCACCGGGACAGTTTGTCAACGAGATGCCCCGCTATGAGGAGGGCGATACCTATGCCGATATGCTCAAGAAGGCGGAGGAATCGCTCTCGGGCACCAATGACGTGATGGTGTCGCTCGGTGCCTACGGCGGATATGTCACATTCGCTTTCGACCATACGGTGGTCAACGTGCCCGGCGAACGCGACCTGCGCATCTGGGGCAACAGCTTCTACGAGCTGACCGACCACGACCGTCGCGGAGGCTCTGCCGAGCCGGGCATAGTCATGGTCAGCTACGACCGTAACTGCAACGGGGTGCCCGACGACCCATGGTATGAGCTTGCCGGGAGCGACCACGCCAATCCGCTGACGCGCCACCGCTACTCCATCACCTACTCGCGCCCCGAGCCGGGCAAGACACCCGACCCTGACGACAGCGGCTTCATCAGCGACAAGACCTATGTCCCCTGGACCGACAGCGACGGACGCTCGGGCTACGTGGAGCGCAACATATTCCACACCCAGGACTACTGGCCCCGCTGGGTCGACGGCGACCGCCTCCGCTTCACCGGCACATGCCTGCCCCCCAACGGCGTGGACCGCAGCGGCGACGGCAGCTACTTCATACTCTACTGTTTTGACTGGGGTTATGCCGACAATCACCCCAACGAACAGCGCGACCTCAACACCTTTGACATCTCATGGGCAGTAGACGCTTTCGGCAACCGCGTAGACCTCCCCGGAGCCGACTTCATCCGCGTCTACACCGCCGAAAACCAATATTGCGGCTGGCTCGGCGAAACATCCACCGAAATCTGCCGCGCCCAGGATCTCCACATCACCGATGACATACCATCAATCACATTATAAAATTATGAAGAAACGATTACTTAAGACATTATTTATCGTTAGCCTGTCGGCGGTGCCGCTTGTGGTTTGCGCAGAGGTGCTTGACTTCTCCAAGATTGTCCACTGGACGGGGGAGGGGGATCAGGAGGCGGCACTGATCGTAAAGTTTGATGAGCCAGAGGCTACCGACCCCGGAGCCATAGTGTGGGGCTACCGCTGGCACAGCGGCGAGGAGCGCACATCAGACCAGATGATGCGCGAGATAGCCCGCGATGCCTCTGACTTAGTCATCTTCGTGCAATACACGGGTGGCATGGGCTACACCCTCGACGGCATCGGGTATTCGCCAGATATCAACGCCACGCTTGACGGCATATGGTTTGACTACGACTCGGCTGTGGAGGACGGCAACATCTCGTTTGGCTATATCTTCCCCAACACCGGCATGGGTCAGACCAGTGCGCCAGGCGGTGCGGCGCGTGACCTGTCATATGGCGCTATCGCCGCGGCAGCCGATACCCATGTGATCGAGCATCCGCTCAACCAGAAGGAATACGGCTATCCAGCCTATGACTATGACCACTGGAAACTCGACCGCAGCCGCATCGCATCGGCATCGGTGGCTGACCGCTCCTACTGGCGTGCCGGATGGTATTGGGGCTACTGGAGCTTCTGGATAGGTGACCGCGGCGCGGACATTGATGACCTGAGCTACTCGGGCATGGGCATGTCGAGCGTCAAGATCTATGACGGGCAGATCAGCGGCTGGAAATACCAGCCTCTGGGCGGCAAGCCTATCGTTCCTGGAGAAGAGCCTGACGGCACCACCGGAGCATCGACCCGCTGGGGCAAGATAGACTACTCCCACCAGTTCATCGCGTCAGACGTGCAAGACACCGACAGCGATGCTGCGGCACCTGGCAATGCCGACGTGTACACACTCAATGGTATCAAGATAGGCACCATCGCAGCCGATGCCGACCTGCGCACGCTCGATGTCGCCCCCGGCTTCTACGTCATCCGGAGAGGCAGCGAGGCGTCCAAACTGCTGATACAGTAAATGTGTAGGGATGCACCCTGGTGCATCCGTCGGCATGCGGATAATCAGCCCGTGGATTTCGGCTGCACCAGGGTGCAGCCCTACATTTGGGAACTCTGCAACATCCACCTACAAATAAACACCCAATCAACATAAATCACGCAATATGAAAAAAAATCTACTGATGCTTTGCGCGGCTGCCGGGACGCTGGCGGCGGGCGCGACTGATGCACCTGCCGATTACAAGAATGTGCTCGGCGCGGGTGCCGACCATGCCACGCTGACCGTGACATGGGGCGACAACCACAGTATCGACAATCTGGCGAGCGCGGTGCGCTTTGACGGCACAGCCACCGTGGCATCCGTCATCGCCGAAGCCCTCAAGGCTGACCCGCGTTTCTACGCCCTCGCCGGCGCCGATGGCTCATATGTGGCTTACGGCTTCGACACCGACGGCGACTACTCCGCCGCCGTCACCATCGGCGAGGACAAACCTGAACTGACCGACGGCGTGGCTACTGCCGCCGAGGGAGCCGACCTGTCAGCGGCTGCCGGCTCTGCACTGTATGACCACTGGTGTGTCAGCGGCGACACCGCTTCCTGGACAGTCTATGTCAACGGCGCGGAAGCCGCGATGACCGATGAGGTCCGCGACGGCGATGCCGTGCGGCTGATCTACGGCAATGCCCAGGAGGGCGAGAAGTTCTACCTGCGTCCCGCCACCGAGCGCGGCGCGTGGATGATGCCCTCCATCACCTTCGACACCGCCAACGGCAAGCAGCAGCTCATGCCTTTCATTGCCAACGTCATCACACGCAGCGACCTTTACGGCACATGGATGGGCTGCGAGGTGACCGATGCAGACGGTAATGGAACCACCACTATGGCTACCTATGCCAACTACCGCTACGGAAGCAACGGCAACAACATGACCATACGCCTGACTGCCAATGCACAGGGCGATGTGATTGTCAAGCCTTATGTGCAGACCGGCTCGTACCAAAATATAGGGAAGCACTATGGAGACATAGCTACTGCCGTTAACTTGCATGTGGCCAAGCCCGTCACCGGATTGACCATGAATGACTGGCCCGCAGCCGAGGGCGAGACAGCCAACATCACCCTCTATGACGTGATCAATTTCCGTGCTTCGGCCGTGCCGGCTGATGCGGATTTCCCGACTGTGGTCTATAGCATCGACGACCCTGACGCTGCCGAAATCTATGCCCAGTCACGTTATGACTTTGACATGTTCATCTCCCACAAAATGGGCGATTTCGTTATGACCGCAAGCGTTCCCGGTACCGACATCAGGCAGGAGTACAGGATACATGTTTCTGACCGCGACCGCACCAAGCCCGCAAACTACACCGACGGCACGTTTTGGCTCAGCGAGGAGTGGTTCGGGCACACCAACGGCTCGATCAACTATATCAAGCCTGACTACTCCTACATACTCCGCGCCTACGAGCAGGTCAATCCCACCGAAGGATTCGGCGCGACATCGCAGTTCGGCATGACCTATGCCGGCAAGCTGTTCATCACCTCCAAGCAGCAGAAGGACGGAGGCGACCCGCGTCCAGGCGGTGGCAGATTGGTGGTCGCAGATGCCTACACGCTTGAGAAGCTCGCTTCGTTTGACTTTCTCGGAGGTGAGAAGGACAAAACCTCGGCTGACGGACGAGGCATGGTCGGTGTCAATCCCCACAAGGTCTACGTAGGGTCAAATTCACGTATCGGAGTGCTCAATCTTGACGATATGACATATGATCCAGACGGACTTACAGGTATGCCTACCGATGGCTCTACTTACTCCAAGCAGTATGGAGACATGGTATGTGACGGACGTTACGTCTATGTGGCTCGCCAGAGCACCGGGCTTGTGGTCATCGATGCCGAGGCTGACAAGTATGTAACCACCATACCCAACACCAACATACAGGGCGTGGCCCGCACCGCCGACGGGCGTGTGTGGATGGTGGACTATTCCAAGAATGTCTCTACCATCTACAATATTGACCCTGAGACCCTTGAAGTGGCTGAGCAATATCAGCTGCCCGCTGGAGTGAGCTGCTCGTGGGGCTCATGGAGGTCTACTAAGTTTGTCGCAGCAAAGCGCAGCAACAAACTCATCTGGAACAACAACTATGTCTGGGACATGGACGCTGACGCGACTCCCGAGAATGTCACCCCGGTGCTGACAAGCAGCGATGACCGCTGGCCTTTAACCCTCAATGAAAAAAAGCAGGGTGTCTACGGCTCGGTGGCGTATGATGACCGCAGCGGCCTGATACTCTGGAGTGGCAACCAGGGCTACGGCACTGACGGACGCTTCACATGGTATAATTTCACCGATGCCAACAACGGCGACACTCGCACCGTGCGAGTGCTTCCCGACTACTATTTCTTCCCTGCCATACCTATCGTGCCTGACAAGCATCTGCCGGCACTGGTCAATCCCGACATGCGTGTGGAGATGCTTGTAGATGCCGAGGAGCCGGTGGAAGTGGACCTGCACGAGGCTATCGACGATATGGACGGTGCCAACAAGTTCATCCGCTTCGCCCTCGTCAGCGAGCCTCAGGCTGCCGCCGAGGAGGAGAGCACCGAGCCTGTGGCTGCCGAGATCAAGGACGGCAAACTGCTGCTGACCCCCCAGAAGATAGGCGACACCACCGTCAAACTGACTGCCGAGAGCAACGGCCGCGAGGCTCTCATCTCCATCCCCGTGCATGTGGCTGACAGGGGTTCGTCAATCGCCGACACTGCCATCGACATGGACGGCAAGATGTTTGACCTCCAAGGCAATGTGCTGACCCTCAGCGGCTACGAAGGCGAGACTGTGGGCATCTACGATATCAACGGTCGTCAGGTGATCCGCTTTACCCCCGACAGCAGCTACTACAGCATAGCTCTTGACCTCGCCCAGGGCGTGTATGCCATGGGCACCGACGGCGGTCACCGCTTCAAGTTCATGGTGAAGTAAATTATAGATATCAAATGTAGGGACGCGGCGTGCCGCGTCAACGTATCAGGCGATGCGTTTTGCGTCAGATGACGCGGCACGCCGCGTCCCTACAATTTTATTGAATCAATAATACAGGATGACATACAGACAAGCATTTACAAAACTGACACTTGTAATCTTCATCACGGTAGCGGCTTCACAGGCAGTCGCTGCCGCTGATGTTGATGTTGATTACTCAAAGGGTGTGTTGATAGTCAATGAGGATTGGTATGGTCACAACAACAGCACCGTTAACCACCTCGACCCCGACAATGCCGATGGAGAATACTGGACCTACCGCGCCATCCAGAAGGAGAATCCGGGCATGGAGCTCGGCTGCACCAACCAGTATGGCGCGTACTGGCATGACCGCCTCTATCTGATAGCCAAGCAGGACAAGGACCCCGGGGCATCGGTGCAGGGCGGCAGGGTCACTGTGGCAGATGCACGGACTCTCAAAATCATCAAGCAGTTGCCGCAGATCGACCCCTCCGGGGCGCAGTGTGACGGGCGAGGCTTCCTCGGCGTGACTGCCGACAAGGGGTATATCTCCAGCAGCAACGGCGTGTGGATATTTGACCTGCGCACCCTCACTGTCACCGGGCAGGTCAAGGGGTCGGAGAATCCCAACGGTGCCGGCAGCGGAGGAAACCAGAACGTGGGCGGCTCGCTCTACCACGGCCAGTGCGGCACGATGGTCAGCGCGGCCGGTAAGGTATTCGTGGCTCACCAGTCAGCCGGGCTACTTGTGGTTGACCCTGAGAAAGATGAGGTGGTCAAGACCATCGGCATGGATATTGTCGCAGAGAAAGCCGGCATAGGGTCGGTGGTGAAGTCGAAAGACGGCATGCTGTGGCTCTCAGTGGCAAAGACCACTGACGGTCGCGGAGCCGCGCTGCCTTACCTTGTGAAACTCGACCCTGTGACGCTCTCCACTGATGTCATCAGTGTCAGCGACATCGGTGCGGCTTATGGACCTGCCAATTCGTGGTATGCGTGGACTCCTGACGGCTTTTTCGCATCGGAGCAGCACAATGTCATCTACTGGACAGGCGGTCAGAACTCGTGGTTTTCGGGGACTAACCTGTTTCGCTACGACATAGACAGCAACAAAATCTCACATGTAATCGACTTGACAGCCGAAGGGCTCAACTGGAAGATATACGGATGCTCCGTGCGCATCCACCCCGTGACCGATGAGATATATCTGTCGGTGTACCACAACTTCAATGACAACACTTATGTGACACGCCGCTATACCTCCGACGGCAAGTTGCTCAAGGAATATCCCATGATAGCCCGCTACTGGTTTCCCTCGCTGCCCATCTTCCCCGAAGCACCTGAGGCGTTGGCTCTGCCCGATGTCAGCTATGACGCACCCGTTGGTACCATCCGCTACGCTGACGGTAACCTCTACATGACTGGTATCAAAGGCGGCATCGTGCGTGTCTATGACATGGCAGGGAGTAATGTGTCGGAGATAGCCGTCAACCCTCAGGGCGACGGCATCTATCCCCTCCCATTGCCCCAAGGGATGTATGTAGTCACCGACGGCTTCCAATCAGTCAAAATATTCGCTAACTTTGCACACTGATTTCAGCCCTATGACGCGGATACACGCCATAATATCATCAATCATGCTCGCCGCAGTGTCGCTGCCCCCGGTGATGAGGGCTGACACTGTGGCGGAACAGCCTGACACCCTCAGCCTCGGCGAGGTGCAGGTGACTGCCGCCAAGCGCACCAAGGATGTCATCCCGGTGCAGGTGCTCTCGGGCGAAGACCTCGAGAGGCTCAACTCTCAGACCGTCGCTGACGCTCTGCGCTACTTCTCGGGCGTGCAGGTCAAGGACTACGGCGGCGTGGGCGGCATCAAGACCGTCAACGTGCGCTCCATGGGCACCAACCACACCGGCGTGGTGTATGACGGCGTGGAGCTGGGCAACGCCCAGAACGGACAGATAGACCTCGGACAGTTTTCGCTCGACAACATAGAGGCGATATCGCTCTACAACGGTCAGAAGAGCGAAATCCTACAGCCGGCGCGTGACTTCGGCACGGCTGCCACCGTGTATATGCGCACCCGCACACCGCGCTTCGCCGATGGGGAGACCTACCATGCCCGTTTCAACATGCGTTTCGGCTCGTTTGACCTGATCAACCCGTCGGCTCTGATAGAGATACGTCTGGCGCGGACTGTCAACGCCTCGCTCAGCGCGGAGTGGCTCAACTCGAGCGGCAAGTACAAGTTCCGCTACCGCCGCGTGACCCCTGCAGGCGAACTCGCTTACGACACCACCGCCGTGCGTCAGAACGGCGACATCAACGCCACGCGCATAGAGCTGAATCTCAACGGCTATATCAACATGGGCAAGTGGCACTTCAAGGCTTACAACTACAACTCCGAGCGCGGCATCCCAGGTGCCATCGTCAACAATGTGTGGCGGCGTGGCGAGAGGGTGTGGGACACCAACTCGTTCGTGCAGGGCAGCTTCCAGAAGATGATAGGCAATTTCACCACCCTTGCCAATGCCAAATACGCTTTCTACCGCACCCACTATGTCAACAATGACGACAAGCAGGTGAAGGTAGACAATCTCTACCGTCAGAAGGAGGCTTATGTCTCCTCAGCCAACGAGTACCGGATCAAGCCGTGGTGGCGCGTGTCGGCGAGCTACGATTTCCAGTGGAACGGTCTGGATGCCGATATGTATGATTTCGCACGCCCTGACCGTTTCAGCAACTATCTGTCGGCAGCGACCGCCATCGACTACAAGCGTCTGCGCTTCCAGGCTTCGGGGATGTACACGTGGATCCATGACCGCATCGAGGGGCGTGAGAATCCCAAAGACAAGTCGGTGTTTACGCCGGCTGTCTATGCCTCGTTCAACCCTCTGCGCACCAAGGATTTCGCAGTGAGGGCATTCTACAAGCGGTCGTTCCGCATGCCCACGTTCAATGACCTCTACTATGCCGACATGGGCAACTCCAAGCTCGACCCCGAGACCGTTACGCAATACAATGCCGGGCTGCTCTATGATGCCAACCGTGGCGAGAAATTCGTCAGCGAAATCCGCGCCAGCGTGGACGTATATTATAATAAGGTGAAAAACAAGATTGTCGCCTATCCCAAGGGTCAGCAGTTTCGCTGGACGATGCTCAACCTCGGACTGGTGGACATACGCGGCGTGGACGCCAATGCCATGGTGACGCTGATGCCCATGCGTGACCTCGCGCTGACTTTTCGCGCCCAGTACACATTCCAGCGCGCCATCGACATCACCGACCCCTCTGACAACTATTACCGCGACCAGATACCCTACATCCCGCGCCACTCGGGTTCGGCGGTGTTCAACGGACAGTGGCGCAGATTAGGTGTCAACTACAGCTTCATCTACGTAGGGGAGCGTTACAACCAGCAGGAAAATATCCGCTACAACTACACCCAGCCTTGGTACACGAGCGACATCTCCCTGAGTTACGACCTGCCTATTAAGGCGGTCAAGCTGCGCGGGCTGCTCGAAATCAACAACCTGCTGAGCCAGGACTACGATGTGATACTTAACTATCCGATGCCCAAGCGCAATTTCCGCGTGACTTTAACAGCTGAGATATGAAAATCAGATTACGCATACTTGCCTCCCTGCTGACGATAGCCGTAATGTCGCTCTCGTCGTGCCGCACTGACCCCGAGATGGTGCCGTCATCGTCGGTGGATGTCGGTGACCGACAGTTTGGCAGCTACCGTGGATTCTATCTGCTCAATGAGGGCAACATGGGGTCAAACAAATGTACCCTCGACTACTACGACTATGAGGACGGCATATATTACCGCAACATCTATGCGGAGCGTAACCCCTCGGTGGTGATGGAGCTTGGCGATGTGGGCAACGATATGGCTGTCTACCGCGACCGGCTCTATATCGTGGTCAATTGCAGCCACAAGGTAGAGGTGCTTGACGCGCATACGGCGGTGCGCATCGGACAGGTGGACATCCCCAACTGCCGATTCATCAAGTTTGTCGGTGACAAGGCGTATGTGTCGAGCTACGTGGGACCGGTGGAGATAGGAGCCGGAGCGCCAAAAGGGGCGATATATGAGTTTGACCTCGCCACGCTACGCGTCACGCGCACGTGCACTGTCGGCTACCAGCCAGAACAGATGGAGGTGATTGACGGTCAGATCTATGTGGCAAATTCGGGCGGCTACAATCCTGCAGATTATGACAACACCGTATCAGTGGTGGATATAGCCACGATGACCCAGCTGACGCAGATAGAGGTGGGTATCAATCTCTACGCAATGCAGCGCGATGCGTGGGGACGGCTGTGGGTGTCGTCGCGCGGCAACTACAAGAATGTGGAGAGCTGCCTATATCTCCTTGAGAAGCAGCCCGGCGATGCGTATTACAAGCCCGTGCGCCGATATGACACACCCATATCCGCGATGACCATCGACGGCACAGACCTCTATTATCTCGCCGATGCGTGGAGCGAAATCACCATGACATCCTCGCGGAGCTACGGCATACTCGACCTCCGCACCCTGCAGCTGACGGGCGCGAATTTCATCACCGACGGCACAGAAGCTGCCATCAAGCAGCCGTACGGTCTCGCCGTCAACCCCGACAACGGCGACATCTTCGTCACCGATGCCAAAAACTACGTCTCCTCCGGCACCCTCTACTGCTTTGACCGCTACGGAGTGCGCAAATGGTCAGTCGCCACCGGCGACATCCCCCGCGCCCTCGCCTTCGTCCCCCGCTGACATCAGGGTGCGCCTCCGTGGGAGGCGTACCATCACCACAATATTTTTGAAGAATATAGAGGCATTGTCACATATTATCCGTACATTGGGCATATCATGGCAAACACGTTTCTTCAAATATTCATACATGTGGTTTTCGCGGTGAAAAACCGTGGGTCGCTGATAAATCCGCAATGGATTCCCCATGTGCACCGGTATATCGCAGGGGTCATCAATGCTCGCGGGCATCAAGTCATCGCTGTCGGGGGCACGCAGAATCACGTGCATCTGCTCTTTTCGCTGTCGTCCAAGGAGGCGGTAAGCGATTTGATAAGGGAGGTGAAAATCAGTACCCATCGGTATATCGAGTCCAAGAGGGCTGCGCTCTATGATTTCAGCTGGCAGACGGGCTATGCGTGTATATCGGTGTCGCCATCTAACGTGGAGTCGGTTAAGAGGTATATCCAGCATCAGATGGAGCACCACAACGGTGTCACGATGCGTCAGGAGATAGCCAGTATGCTTGACAGAGCTGGCGTGGAATATGACGAGCTGTATCTTTTTGAGGATGCGGAATAGGCAGCGGTGCGCCTCCTACAGAGGCGGATTTTTTTTGGGATGCGTGATTACAGTGGTCAGCCAAACCTACGGTTTGTGTGACCACTGCCTAATATATGTGCCTCCTACGGAGGCATACGCTTGGGCAATTGTATCATTTGGTGGGATGAGGAGTCTCCGTTAGGAGACTGACATGTTAGGCAGTGGTCATGCAAACCTACGGTTTGCATGACCACTGTGACAAGGTGCATCCCTCCAAATCCGCCTCCGTGGGAGGCGCACCCGTCAGTAAGCCTATAGGGTGCGCCAGATGGCGGCGATGGAGTCGTGGTGAGTAGCTGTGGCGGCGCGGGAGGCGTTGAGGGCGGTTTCGCCCTCGATCATGTCGGGCTTGTTGGTGTAGATGGCGTTGTAGAGGTGGTAGGCGTGGTCGTAGTCGCCAGCCACGAGGCATGAGTCAGCCTCCTTGCGCATGTCGCGGAATGCGGCGTTTTTGCCGAGGTTGTAAGCTACGGAGTGCAGGAGCATGTACGCTGCGGCTATGGAGATTATGACTGTGAGAAAGGTTTTCATGACGTGTGGTTATTGAGGATTGACGAATGAGTCTATCTCGCGGATGGCTTTGCGGTCTACCCGCTGGTAGAGGAGGTAATATATCAGCACTCCGATTATGGCTGATGCGAATATCACTATATAGACTATCAACGAGCTGAGCCACGATGCGCCGGCGAATGCTCCGGTGGTGCTGGTGAAGAGCTCGTAGAGAAACCATCCCGCCCACAGCACGGAGAGGGGCAGCCCCCAGAGTATCTGTGCGTTGCGGTCAGCGATGCGGCGCAGTATCTTGCGGCGCAGTTCCACGAGTGGCAGCGCGGAGTAGTCGTCGCGTGACAGCGAGCCCCGGGCTATGCGTGTCTGGACGGCGGCGTTGACGGTGTAGAGAGCGATGGTGACAGCCACGAACAGCCATGAGATGCCGTTGAATTGTCTGAGAGCCAGCATCACCGCTGCCATGATAGGGACGAGTGCCCAGTTGAGCCAAAGGATGCCACGGTTTTGTGCGCGTGTCGGTGTCAGAGAGGGGGAGCATATCAGTTGGCGCAAGCGGTTTTCATCGATCAGCGGCTGCTGTGACAGATGTGATTGCAGTGTCTGCATCTCGCTGCGCATGATGTCAAATTCGTCGGTAGCCGCGGCTGGTATGGGGGGAGGGGTAGGTATATTCGGTTTCATGATTCAATCCTTTTGGTTTTTGAGTTTTTCGCGTATTCTCACTAAGCGGACGCTGACTGCCTTGGCAGATATGCCTACGATGGCTCCGATCTCGTCATAGGGGAGGTTTTCGAGCCACAGAAGCACTATCGCGCGGTCAAACGGTTCGAGACGTTGGATGCGGTCGTGCAGAAGCCGTGTCTGCTGCCCTACATCGGTCTGGTCGGTAAGGATGTCGGGGTCGATGTCTATCGCCTGGCATGCAGGTCGGCGGCGCTTCTTGCGGTCGGCAGATATGCAGGTGTTGAGTGTGACACGGTAAGCCCATGTGCGCGGCAAGCTGTCTCCTCTAAATGAGGCGAAGCCGCTCCACAGGTTGATAAGTGCCTCCTGAAACAGGTCATCTGCTTCCGCTTTGCCGTCGGCAAACATCAGGCACACCGAGTAGACGGTGGCTTTCTGGTCGCGGACAAACTGCACGAAGGCGTTTTCTTGCTTGGTCATTGGGGTTAAGCTGTTATGCGTTGTGGATGCTTGTTTTGATGATTGGACGCAACAGCTCGCGAAAAACTACATCGCCAGAGGAAAATTTTTATAAATCTTATAAATCTTATAAATCTTATAAATCTTATAAATCTTATAAATCTTATAAGACTTATAACCCTTCTTTTCAGGGGATGTCTTCCCACTCGGCATCCACTATCTGCGACTCGGTGACGGTGGTGCGCTTCTTGGTGGTGCCGTTGTCGGTCTTGACGGTTTCCGTCTCGGAAACTATTATGTCTTCAAATTCTACGTATTCGCCGTCGTCCTTGGTGAATATCTTGCGCCGGCGGCGTGGCTTTGGCTGCTCTTTGCTGCCCTTGGAGCGCGATTTCTGTCGCGGCGGCTCTTGTCCTGTAGCCTGGCGGTAGAATTGCTCCCATGCCGAGCGTTGCTGCTTATATGCTCCCACGCCGCGCCATATGAAGCGGATGGCTTTGAATATAAACCACAGGAAGAGAGCCCAGAGTATTAAGCTTATGAAACTCATGCTTGAGGAGTGGGGGTTCTACGGGCGGTGCCTATCGAGAGTATGATGTAGACGAGCACCGTCCATGACAGTCCCGGCACACCGCATACGGCGAGAAAGGCTATGCAGGTGAGTATCAGCAGATAGCGCACGGCATTGTCACGCCAGCTGAAATTGGCGAATTTGAGCGAGAACAGCGGCAGATTGCTGACCATCAGCAGCGGGAACGCTATCAGCAATATCGCCATGTATATCTCGCCCGGGAAATCGTGGGTGTCAAGCCATGCCACAGCTCCGATCCAGAAGAGGGCATTGGCAGGGATGGGAAGTCCGATAAACGATGTGGTCTGGCGGTCGTCACAGTTGAACTTGGCAAGACGCAGCGCGCCCATCACCACTATCCACAGCGACAGGTAGCTCGTCCATGAGCCGGCGGTGTGCGCCACCATGAAGTTGAACATCAGCAGAGCCGGAGCGAGTCCGAAGCTGATGAGGTCGCTCAGCGAGTCGAGTTCCTTGCCGATCTCGCTGTAGGCATGGAGCAGACGCGCCATCGCGCCGTCCATGAAGTCGAATATGGCAGCGAGTCCGATGAATATGAAAGCCCACTGGTAGCCTTGCAGCCCGCAGGCGAGCGGCTCAAGCGAGCGGAAAGAGAGAATGCATGCCACAGAACCGCAGATGAGGTTGAGGCATGTGATGGTATTAGGAATGAAGCGACGTAAGCTCATTGAGATAAGTGCGGTAGGTGTTATTTGGTCGGGCTTTTGAGGCGCGCCACAGGGGTGACGCCTCCGACGGTTTTGTCTCCGAGGTTGACAAGAATCTCGGTGCCCAGAGGGAGATAAAGGTCTACGCGTGACCCGAATTTGATAAAGCCCATGTGGTCTTCGATGTTTGCCTCCTCGCCTGGCTCGGCGTAGGTGACTATGCGCCGTGCCATAGCTCCGGCTATCTGGCGCACGAGCACCGGCTGGCCGTCAAGGGCGCGGAGCAGCACGGTCGACCGCTCGTTTTCAGTGCTTGACTTGGGCAGATATGCAGCCATGAAGCGTCCGGCATGGTGACGCACAAGCTCCACGGTACCGTCAACCGGAAACCAGTTGGCATGGACGTTGAGCACCGACATGAACACCGACAGCTGGAGGCAGCGGCATTTGAGCACCTCGGGCTCGTAGGTCTCCTCGAGAGCCACGACAGTGCCGTCGGCACTGCTGACCACGACATCTTTGCGGTCTCCTGTGAAATTGCGGCGCGGCGAGCGGAAGAAGTTGACGATGAAAAAATACACCACACCTGCCACCACGGTCAGACTCGCCGATAACCATATCGGAGTCCATATCCAGAGTGGAGCAAGAATTATGATGAATCCTAATAGTGTGATTATCAGGATGTTTACGCCTTCATGATGTATTTTGACTTTCATGCGTATATAGCAAGGGCTGTTATTTCAACTCACAAAGTTAACAAAATTATTGCACAAATATCAGCGGAGGCATAAAAACAATAGCTATCTTTGTAAAGAATAACGAATTGAAACAGATAAAAGTAGGACGCGGCGCGCCGCGTCATCAAACGCGATACATGTCGCCTGATACGATGACGCGGCACGCCGCGTCCCTACATTTATTCACAACACCTTATGGAGTATATCTCACAACTATATGATTTCCTTGACGAGCTGGGGCGGCACAATGACCGCCCGTGGTTTCAGGCTCACAAGGATACCTATGACGAGCTGAGGGCTGCGTGGCTTGCCGACATTGACCGTATGATATCGCTAATGGTGCTATGGGATGCGCGACTCGCCGGATGCGAAGGACGCAAAGCGATGTACCGCATCTACCGCGACACCCGCTTTTCGCTTGACAAGACCCCATACAAGACTCATTTTGCGGCGGCGTTGTCGCCGACGGGTCAGCGTGACAAGGGCGCCGGCTATTACATACAGCTCGGGTCGGGCAAGCAGGTCGACTCGGGACTTTATGGAGGCATATGGTGTCCGCCGATGCCCGAATTAACCAAGCTGCGCCATGCGATAGTAGATAATATCGAGGAGTTTGAGGAAATCATATCCGACAAACGGCTGCTCCGCTATTTCCCCGATTGGGTAGGGGAGACGCTCAAGACTGTGCCCAAGGGGTGGGACCGCAACCATCCGCTCGCCGAACTGCTGCGCCGCAAGGACTATGGTCGCGAGCATCCCGTGGGGCGCGACTTCTACATGGATCCGTCATGGCCCGAACGAGCTGCCGAGATATTCCACACCATAGCTCCATTGGTGGAGTTTATCAATTACAGCCTTTATGAAGAATAACCGCTTATGAGTCCTGGAGTAGTGATATTAGTGATTGCGGCGTATTTCGCGCTGCTGTTTGGCATGTCGTGGTTTTCGTCACGTGGAGGTACCAATCAGACTTTCTTCACCGGCGGCCGGCGCAATCCTTGGCCGTTAGTAGCCATCGCCATGATAGGTGCGTCGATTTCGGGCGTGACATTCATCTCCGTGCCGGGGATGGTCGTGGGCAAGGGCTACAGCTACTTGCAGATGGTGCTTGGCTTCGTGGTGGGCTACATGCTTATCTCGGTGGTGTTGCTGCCGCTTTTCTATAAGCGCAAGCTGTCATCTATCTACGGCTATCTTGACGAACGCTTCGGGGTGCTGACCCACCGCACCGGGGCATGGTTCTTCTTCATAAGCAAGATGCTCGGGGCTTCGGTGAGGTTTTTCGTGGTGTGTGCCGTGCTTCAGATGCTCGTGTTCGGACCCTTGGGCATACCGTTTTACCTCAATGTCATCGCTTCTGTGGGGCTGATAGGGCTCTATACCATGATGGGCGGCGTGAAGTCGCTTATATTCACCGATCTGCTCAACAGTTTCTGCCTTGTGGGCAGCGTGGTGCTCTGCATTATATATATAGGTGATGCCCTCGGACTGGACTTCGCCGGCATGACCCGTGCGGTGGCTGACCATCCGTCATCGCGCATATTCATGTTCGATGACCCCAAGAGCGGTCTGTATTTCTGGAAGCAGTTCATCGCCGGAGTGTTCCTGTCGATAGCGTTCAACGGTCTTGACCAGGACATGATGCAGCGCAACCTCGGATGTAAAGGCTCCGGGCATGCGCAGAAAAACCTGATGCTGATGGCACTGATGCAAGTCGGTGTCATACTCCTGTTTCTCGCCTTAGGGACTCTGATGGTCATGTATGTGGAGCATCATCCGTCGCTCCGGATTCCGGAGAAGACCGATGACCTCTTCGGCATGGTGGTCACTTCGGAGGGGATGCCGTGGATTGTGGGACTGCTCTTTGTCGTGGGGCTGATATCGGCAAGCTACACCAACGCCGGGTCGGCACTGACGGCGATGACCACCTCGTTTACCATCGACATCCTCCAGCGTGAGCATGCCGATGAGCGCACTCTGACGCGCACCCGCAAGATGGTGCATCTTGTCATGACCGCTGTCATGGCTGCGGTGATTGTGGCGTTTTACTACATGGCGCACGAAGATGCCATCTCGGCTGTGTACACGCTTGCGTCATATACCTACGGACCGCTCCTGGGGCTGTTTGCCCTCGGGCTGCTGAGCAAGCGAGTCGTAGATGACCGCATGGTACCGGTGGCATGTGTCAGTGCTCCGGTGCTGTCATGGGCTATGCAGTGGTGGCTCAAGACGCAGTGGGGCTACGAGTTAGGATTCGAACTGCTTTTGGTCAACGCCGCGTTCACGATCGTGCTGTCGCTGATACCGCTGCCACGGGCGCGTCAAGCCGATGTGGCGGAAATTTAGTAACTTTGCATGTTTTTATAAATCTTATAAGACTTATAAATCTTATAACCAACAATTATGGCTGACGACAAGAAAGTTATATTCTCGATGGTCGGAGTGTCGAAGGTGTTCCCTCCGCAGAAGCAGGTGTTGAAAAACATATACCTGTCGTTTTTCTACGGTGCCAAGATAGGCATCATCGGTCTCAACGGTTCGGGTAAGTCCACCCTGCTCAAGATTATAGCCGGGATAGACAAGAGCTATCAGGGCGAAGTGGTGTTCTCCCCCGGATATTCGGTGGGCTATCTGGAGCAAGAGCCTAAGCTTGACCCCGACAAGACTGTCATAGAAGTAGTGCGCGAGGGCGTACAGCCCATTATGGACCTGTTGGCTGAGTTTGAAAAGGTCAATGAGGCTTTCGGCGACCCCGATGTGCTTGACGACCCCGACAAGATGGACCAGCTGATAGCCCGCCAGGCAGAGCTGCAGGACAAAATCGACGCTACCGATGCGTGGAACATCGACTCCAAGCTCGAGCGTGCCATGGATGCCCTCCAGTGTCCGCCCGACGACCAGAAGGTGTCGACCCTCTCTGGTGGCGAACGTCGCCGTGTGGCTCTCTGCCGTCTGCTCCTCCAGCAGCCCGATGTGCTGCTGCTCGACGAGCCTACCAACCACCTCGATGCCGAGAGCATCGACTGGCTCGAACAGCACCTCCAGCAGTATCCCGGCACTGTCATCGCCATCACCCACGACCGCTACTTCCTCGACCATGTGGCTGGCTGGATTCTTGAACTCGACCGAGGCGAGGGCATACCCTGGAAAGGCAACTATTCGTCATGGCTCGACCAGAAGACCAAGCGCATGGCTCAGGAGGAGAAGCAGGCAAGCAAACGCCGCAAGACCCTCGAACGCGAGCTTGAATGGGTGCGCATGGCTCCCAAGGCGCGTCAGGCAAAGGGCAAGGCGCGTCTCAACAGCTACGACCGCCTGCTCAACGAGGACCAAAAGGCGCGTGAGGAGAAACTGGAAATCTTCATCCCTAACGGTCCGCGCCTCGGCAACAAGGTCATCGAGGCTCATGGGCTTGCCAAGTCATTTGGCACGAAGAAGCTGTTTGAAAATCTTGACTTCACCCTGCCGCCCAACGGCATCGTGGGCGTGATAGGTCCCAACGGAGCCGGTAAGACCACGCTCTTCCGTCTGATCATGGGTCAGGAAGCAGCCGATGCCGGCAGTTTCGATGTAGGCGAGACGGTCAAGGTGGCATATGTGGACCAGACCCACCACGACCTGCTGCCCGAAAAGAGCGTCTACGAGGTCATCTCGCAGGGTGTGGAGTCATTTCGCATGGGCGGCAAGGACATCAATGCACGTGCCTATCTGTCGCGCTTCAATTTCTCGGGAGCCGACCAGGAGAAGAAGATAGGGGTGCTGTCGGGCGGCGAGCGTAACCGCCTGCACCTCGCCATGGCTCTCAAAGAGGAGGGCAATGTGCTGCTGCTTGACGAACCGACCAACGACATAGACGTGAACACCCTCCGCGCCCTCGAGGAAGGTCTTGAGGAGTTTGCCGGATGCGCCGTGGTGGTGAGTCACGACCGCTGGTTTCTTGACCGCATCTGCACCCACATCCTCTCGTTTGACGGCGAAGGCAATGTAGAGTTCTATCAGGGCAGCTACAGCGACTACGAGGAGTGGAAGCGCGAACGCAACGGCGGCAAGGAGCTGCCTCGCCGCCGCTACCGCAAGCTGATGGAGTGATCTGCGCAATTGTCATCGTGTATTTGACCATCAATTTGTAGGGACATGCCGTGGCATGTCCGCGTGCACCGATTTGAAATATCATCGACTGGGAGGCGGACATGCCACGGCATGTCCCTACAGAATAACTTATAACCCTCATATATTCTTATTTGACATGCTCTTTGAAGACCTGGATCTGAGTGACGACGTGCTTGACGCTATCGATGCGATGCACTACAAGGAGTGTACGCCCATACAGGAGCAGACCATACCCATAGCCCTGTCGGGGCGCGACCTGATAGCCATCGGGCAGACCGGCACGGGCAAGACTGCCGCATACCTTCTGCCCACCATAGATTTGCTCTCCGACCTGCCGTCGCCCGAAGGGTATGTCAACTGTGTCGTCATGGCTCCCACGCGAGAGCTAGCGCAGCAGATAGAGCAGCAGATGGACGCTTTCAGCTACTATCTGCCCATCTCGTCCATAGCCATCTACGGCGGCACTGACGGCGCGACATTCTCGCGCCAGCAGCGCGCCATGCGTGAGGGGGTGGATATGGTCATCGCGACCCCGGGGCGCATGCAGGCGTTGCTCCAGACCGGGGGCATAGACCTCGGTCACGTACGTCACTTCATACTTGACGAGGCTGACCGCATGCTCGACATGGGTTTCTATGATGACATCATGCGCATAGCCAAACTGCTGCCCGACGACCGCCAGACCCTTCTCTTCTCCGCTACGATGCCGCAGAAGATACGCCGGTTGGCATCAAGCATACTTCATGACCCCCAGGAGGTGAAGATAGCCCCCTCGCGCCCGGTGGAGAAAATCGACCAGAAGGCGGTGATGTGTGCGTCGGATTTCGAAAAGGAGTCGCGCCTCGTCGATATCCTCAAGGAGATGCGCCGCCAGCGCAGCATAGTGTTTGCATCGTCGAAGCTGCGTGTGCGTGACCTCACCCGGGCACTCCGCCGCAAGGGCATCAAGGCAGCCGAAATCCACAGCGACCTCGACCAGCAGCAGCGCGATGTGACGGTGCACGAGTTCCGCAACCTCGAGACGGAGGTATTGGTGGCGACCGACCTGCTGGCGCGAGGCATCGACATAGACGATGTGGCTCTCGTGGTCAATTTCGACCTCCCGCGTGAACCTGAGGACTATGTGCACCGCATAGGGCGCACAGGTCGTGCCAATGCCGAGGGCATCGCCATATCGCTCGTGGGACCCAAAGACCGCCGCGCCTACTCCAACATCCTCTCCACCCTCAAAATCAAAATCCCCACCGAAGGCATCGGCAGCGACACAGGCAGACAAGACCGCCGTCCGCGCCGCGACGGCAAACCCAAGCCCACCCCCAAAGAGCAGCCCGCGGCTCCCGCCGCCGAATCCCCCAATGACGCCAAACCCCGCCGCCCCAAAAAGCGCAACTGGCACCGCCGCCCTAAGACGACGTAGGGACATGCCATGGCATGTCCGCATATTAGAAGATGTCGCACGGGATGCGCCTCCTACGGAGACGCAGTTATTCGTCGAGGAGGTTGGGGCGGAGGAGGCGGGTGCGCTCTACTGCCTGGTCGTAGCGCCACTGGTCTATGCGCGCCTGGTGGCCTGAGAGGAGGATGTCGGGGACACGCCAGCCGTTGTAGTCAGCCGGGCGCGTGTAGATGGGGGGGGCGAGGAGATTGTCCTGGAAGGAGTCGCTCAGCGCGCTCTGTTCGTCGCCTATCACTCCGGGGATGAGGCGCACCACCGCATCGGTGATGACCACCGCCGGGATTTCGCCCCCGGTCAGCACGTAGTCGCCTATGGAGATTTCGCGGGTGATGAGGTGCTCGCGTATGCGGTAGTCGATGCCCTTGTAGTGGCCGCAGAGGATTACGATATTATTGAGGAGGCTCAGGCTGTTAGCCATCGGCTGTGATAGCACCTCTCCGTCGGGCGATGTGAATATCACCTCGTCATAGTCGCGCTGCGATTTCAGGTATGTCAGGGCGCGGTCCACAGGCTCCACCTGCATCACCATGCCAGCCTCGCCGCCGAAGGGGTAGTCGTCGACTTTGCGGTGCTTGTTGGTGGTGTAGTCACGCAGGTTATGCACCACGATTTCAGCCAGCCCCTTGTCCTGGGCGCGGCGGAGTATGGAGCAGTTGAGCGGAGATTCGAGCATCTCGGGGAGTACGGTCAGTATGTCGATGCGCATAATATATAAGCAAAAGGGGATAAATAAGCGGTGTGCAAAGGTACGTAAAAAACTCTTGGATGTCAATGAGTTATGGCACAGCAATGATAATTTTTGTAAAAATTCCTTGTACAATTGAAAATTTTGGCGTTACTTTGCAGCCGTTTTCGTTGCCACGGCACGAAGCGTAAGACAAACATAAGGTAAGTTTCTCATTTTTTCTTCACTATTTCTTTTTATCACATTTTCTCTTCTCGTTACAAACGGAATTGAAGATCAGAAAACTTCAAGTTTTATTTTCCAATATTAATTTCACATCCATTATGAAAAAAGTATTGTTTGCAGCGATTGCTCTCGTAGCATCTGTTACTCCTGCAATGGCAGAAGAATCATTCGCCCCCGAAGCAGGTGACTTCTCTCTCGAACTCCAGTTCAACCCCTTCAGCAACAACTTCGATACATTCAAGCTCGAGCGTCTCCAGGGCACATACATGCTCTCTGACAAGGACGGTCTCCGCTTCGGTCTCGGTCTCGGCATCCACAGCGGCAAGAACACCTCTAACGAGGACAACGACAGCTTCACATCGTCAAAGTACGGTGACTTCTCAATCAACCTCGGTTACGAGCGTCACTTCTACAACTACAAGCGTGTAGACCTCTACGCTGGTGCTGAAGTAATCTATACTCACCGTTGGGCTGGCGCAAAGTCTGAAAACTATGATGGTGACAACAACTGGACATCAACTTCTGAGGCTATCAACTACATCCCCGACACCGACAAGAAGGCTGGCAACGACTTCGGTTTCAACCTCTTCACCGGTATCAACTTCTCTGTTTACAAAGGTCTTTACGTAGGTGCTGAGCTCGGTCTCGGTCTTGAGTTCCAGAACGACAGCTGGGGCAAGAACAAGGTGACTACCAAGGATGACGTAACCGAAAGCAAGGGCTTCAACAAGTCAAAGGGTTTTGACCTCGAATTCAAGGCTAATCCCGCCCTGCGTCTCGGCTGGACATTCTAATCAGGCTCAGAAGCCACTTACCTTATCATAAGCTGACGGCTCCGCGAAACCCGCGGGGCCGTCACTGCGTTTTCAGGAGATTATATCAGGCGCAAAGGGGTGTCGCAGAATCCCTAAAACTCACGTCAGAATTTGTAGGGACATGCCGTGGCACTAACCTTTACCCACAAATGGGAGCCATTTATGGCTCCCATTTGTTATATTCAGTCATACTA